>Ga0325411_1001327_pt1 | contig 27505 bp, 15 predicted proteins | sample PopdelMetagenome_13_FD_206181 | JGI IMG/M metagenome (GOLD analysis project Ga0325411, IMG submission 206181) | Populus deltoides microbial communities from Bellville, Georgia, United States - Xylem-PdIQD-R4 | ecosystem: Host-associated > Plants > Phyllosphere > Stem > Wood/Secondary xylem...
TTTTATCATAATTTTACCTTCTTACTTTCTAGAATCTATTACATTTCACCATTGATGGAAACCAGGCGTACTGTGGAGTGTGGACTGCTACCGTGCGCCTTGTTGGTACCTCTTTTTTATTGTCCTCGGTGATTGTTGATTTTGGTACCCAAATTATTATTATTTTTTATTTCATCGTTCCATATTATCTTTGCATGATTTAAACCCTAATAATTTCTTTTGATTTATGTGCTCCATTGTATTTTTAGCTTTGAAATATGTCTTGTCTGTAGCTTGATGTTCGATTTTGCTTAATTGGATTTTAATATTATTTCAAAAATAAAAAAAAGACAATAGGGGCCAACTTTAACATGGAAACAAAGAGGCATCCTTTTTTTCCTTTTTTTATTGTTCACATGGCATGTATAATAAGTACATTTTGGCCCCTCAATTTTTTCACTTTTTCATTTTTTGCATGTGTTTTAAGCTTTTCACATTTTAATCTTAAACTTCATTTATTTTGCATTTCAATCCTTAAAATTTAAAAGAAAGGAAAGTCACTAAAAAATTAAAGAAGAGAGAGAAAGTATTCGATCGATCACATTCTGATCGCTAAAAAGATCGACCTTAATGTCATTCAGTTCCTCTTGAGAAAAGGAGTTCCAATAAAGTACTTTAAAACTTTTATCTTATCAGAAAAAATAGATTGAGGTTGAGGAAGTTTTTATTTATGTGTTTCTTGACATTTTTTAGGGCACTTTGGGATTAAAAATTGGTTTATAAGCTTCTTAGAGTGTCTTTAAGTGCATATAGGCTAGAAAAAAAAATGTGTTTTTTTTTTTCTGAAAAACCCTACTCAACTTTCTAGGCATCTTTTTTTTTGGTAGAAAATTGAATCAAAAGACAACGCAATGTATGTCGTTGTAAATGATAAGTCATCTATTTAAAAAAAAAATAAAAGGACGGATGATATGTCATCCATCAATTAAATATGAAAGAAAAATTAAATGGATCAAGTGCACGGACCTAGCTTTGCAAGCCAATGACACGACCAAAATATTGATGTCTTATCCCAAGTGCAGGAGTGTCACAGTAATAAATAACCCGGCAAGACCGGGGTCGAACCACAGGAAGGTGAACTATATAAATAACAACAACAACAACAACAACAATAAGAAGAAGAAGAACAACAACAACAACAACGATGATGATGATGATTGAAAGAGGACTTTGAGATATAAGATTATTAAAGAAGATTAAACAATGATAAAAACAAATGTCAAGGTTAGAGGGTTCACTAATAGTATTACAGATAAGTAAAATATAAACTCTTTATAAATTATCAACATGATCATATTAATCATCTTATTTACATAATACCATACTTATAAATTTTATCAAGCATTCATGATGCTAACTTATGTTGACAACAAATCAAGTTCCTCTCATAATAACGATGTCGGCCGAAAACTATGAAGGATCAAGTATTTGATGTACCAAGTGTTATACAACACAAATCTAGATTAACCATTTAACAAGCAAGGTATTAAGGATTAATAAGATAAAAATGATAAGACATGTTAATAGCAAACTTGTTTAGGATTTAAGCATTGAAGTCCATGTTGAGTTCATATTATACTTATTCTAACACCATTAGTGAAACCTTGTCACCTTGACATAATTAACTTAGCTAGACATAATAAAGAAGAAGAACATAAATAAACAAGATAAGAACATAGTTAACTAAGTATAGTAAAGGAAATGAAAAGTATAAACAAGAGATTAATGAAAATAAAACTTAAGCATTACAACAATAAAGAGAGAGCAAGAACATGATCTTGATCTTAGAACCAAGATTGCTAAATGAATGGCAAATGCCTCCTTTTATAGGCTAAAACTCAGAACTATTCATTTGGTAATTAATTATTGATGTAGTGGCCAACTATTGATTTAGTGGACTTGGTGGACAACAACACTCAAGCACTTTGGCTGGATGAAATGACATTGATCAAATCCGAATTTGGCAAAGTGTTCTTCATGAACGTTGTTGGCAATCATCTTATCTTTCCACCCATAAACTTTCAGAGCATTTGGATCACTAGCGCTCGATATATGGCTAAAATACTGAGTAGTGCTATTGGTGGACATGGTGGATAGACCTCAAGCTCTTGTCTGGACGAAATGTCATTGTTACCATCAGATTTTGAGCAACTCTTCTTCATGAAAGTTGTTGGAAATTGTTTGTTCCTTCCACCCACCAAATTGCACGTCATTTGGCCTTTTAGAACTCCAGATATAGGAAAATTCTAAGCAGTGTTTAGGCTGGATTACAGGACAAATTTTGACTTCTCTTTTGTGGCCAAACTTTGAATTTGAAAACGGGAGATTTGGGTCTTACACTACTCATGAACATTGTAGGGCTATTTCTTAGCTTTCCATCCATATAAATTAAGCTGAAATCTAAGATCTACAGCTCCAGATATGACCCAATAAATGAACAGTGTTCCAATTTAAATTGAATCGGCATCTCCTTTCTAAGCTTAGCCGTTTCTTTTTCCTTTCACTTTCAATAGTTAATCACATCAATCAATCCTTTGAATTGTGAGATATGCCTGCATTTAAAATGAACATTTACGATAAATTAAAGCTATCTTATATTATTAGATCTGTTATTATAAAACATGCTCTAGTTAAGGAGTTATTGATACTTCAAGTGCAAAATGATGATGTAAAACCTTGATAAAAATGCACTTTTAAGTACTAATCACACCTCTCAACCAGCTTATTACTAGTCCCTAGTAATAAAAGCATTAAAATAGAAAAACAATTTGCAAGTTCTACAAAGCAAGGCATTCATCATTTAACTTCCATTAATCTATCCAAGTAAACAAACTCTCATTAAATTTATATATCTGCTCAATATCTTTTAAACAAAATATTAATAAACCCTTTTTTTTATGTGCTCAATTTATAAAAACATAGATGATGGGGCTTTTATTGGAAGAAAATAAGATTTTGTTCTAATGTTTCAGGTTAACTTCCTTGAGTTGAGATTATTATCTTCTTTTTTTTTTCCTTTTTTTTAAGTTATATATACATATAACTTAAAACACAATGCTGCTTTAACCCATGTAACGAGCTTTCGGCTAATGACTCCCAGACTAGTTGGTCTTAGGGCATTAGGTGTTGAGACACCCCTTGGAGCTTAATAACTCGGGTTGCAGATACTGATACGTAGATAGTGCAATGTTTGATTCCCTTAAGCTTTTGTCCTTAACCCATGTAACAAGCTTTGGGCCAATAGCTCCCAAGTCAATTGACTTTAGGGTATTAGGTATTAAAACACCCCTTCGGGCTTAATAGCTTAGATTAGGGAGGCTACGAAACCAAACTTATCTATGTTTTTTTATTATATATACTTTTTTTTGTTTTTTTGTTTTTTTGAAAATTACATACTATCCTTTTTCCTTAGTTGTTACCTTTAACAAAAAAATATAAATAATGTAATAATCCAATATGCAACTCATAATCATATGTTAAAGTGTGTGTGAAAATGAAGGTTTACGAATACTTGTTAAATTAGTATATGAGCAGAGTCGAGTGATAACAATGCAAGAGTTTGTAAACCTGAATATTTCAAGAAGTGTAATAGTAGACCTTGTTATGAATGTTTACTAAGATGCGTCTCAATAGTCAATACTCATTACTCTGTCATCTTAATAACAGTTTTGCAAATAGTTTATGAAAAAGAAAACACAGTTAGTGAATTTTTTTTTATATTAACTACTACCCTTTCCCCCCAACCAAAATGAGACATAGTCCTCAATGTCCTAAGGTAGAAAGATAGAGTATAGAAGACATCACCTGAAACAACGAACACTGACAAACCTGAAACACACTTAAACAAATATAAGAAATAACAAAACAAAATAATAAGATATTAATAAAACCAAGAGACACTAGGTTTCACAAACAAAGGCTCAAATCCAATCTAAGCTTTTTACAGCTTTCCTTAGCTGACCAATTTATGCGACTCATGGAGGGATCAATTATAGAAATGAAAGATTGTAGTTGGTCAATCAATTGTTCAGCAGTAGCAGCAGAGATTATGATTTATCGTGCCGAAGATGTTAGAAATTCCTGTTCCATAGCTTGATCAAGAAAAGACAACAATTTATCATAAAAACCATTAACATTTAACAAACCTATAGGTTTATGGTGAATGTGCAGTTGGGCCCAAGAGGAAATATGAAAGATCTCTTCCAATATACCCAGACCACCTGGTAAGGCAATGAAGGCATCAACATGTTTAAACATTGTATTCAATCGTTCAAACATTGTGGAGACCTGTAGTTCCTCTCCAATTGTTTTTCACAGGAGGTCCTCTTTTGCTAAAGTTTTGGGGATGACCCCCAAAACTTGACTGCCTCCTAAAAATGCAGCTATTGACACACCCCCCATTAACCCAAGGCTACCTCCGCCATACACTAAATGAATCTTTCTCTCAGCTAATACCTGACCAAGATGATTTGCTGATTCTAAAAACTCTATTTCTTTCCCAGGACTAGATCCACCGAAAACACAAATATTTCTTATTTGATGACTCGAGGAACCTGCCATTTCTACACACTTCGATATCTGTTGAATGTGTGGGTTGAGTAGAAATAAAGGGAAGGAAGAGAAGAATTTATAGATGAGAAATTGAAAATGCAATCATACCACCTATATGTAGGCCAGCTGGAGCCTCTCTCTCTTTATTATTTTTTTTAATTTTTTTTGATTTTTTATTTTAAAAATATGTATGTACAAGCAGTTGTGATTGTGGCTCACATCTTCCCTTGGTTTTACGTCCAAGAACGGCTTAAACGCCCTCTATGGGTCGGGGATATGCTTCCCATCCAGTTTTCTTAAAAACTGACAAACAGGGTCTTTTTTAGTCAGATTCCCAAGACTATGTCGAGCATGTTCTTTATGGAATTGTGGCCATAAATCATGAATTGCACGATGCACATCTCCACTAGGGTGCGTCTCAAGAGTCAATAGAAGATTATCTAAAGACTCCTTACTCAGGCCATCCTTAATGAACTGTATTTTATCTTCACGATTTACAGATACCATTCCTAAGAAACGACATTTTGCATTACAAGTCCATCTGGCACATCTGTGACAGACTTGCAGTCGTTTTGCACGACGTTTCTTTGCAAAAGTGCTTTTACCTGTTCCAGGCATGTATGAAATGAAAGAATTGGAGGACTCACCTGATAATCGGACCTTTACTTCAATTAGCCAGCGAATATCTTCAGGAATTCCATGGTTCATTAACAATCTCAATCTTTCACATCTAGCACGGTAAATTTTTGTAATGGCATTCTTAGGCAGAGCAGGAAAATACTTTTCTAATTTTTCAAGAGTGGTGTCCATTTTTTTTAGATGAGAAGTGGAAAAGAGATGCAAAGAAAGGAGAAACAGCAAAGAATTGCACAAATATATACACAAATATCAGTTATCATGGGAAACTAAAAAAACCGACTTAAGAGTCACGGAGTACCATTATCCGCCATTTGACCGGGGTGAGAGAAACTAGCAAAACAAAAGTCACACCAAAAAGAAACACAAAAACAATATGAGAAAAGGAATCAATCTTTATATACAGGAGCACCCAATTCAATAAAGTCATTTTCAATTGAAAAATTGTCAAGGTAAACTTTTAAACGATGTCCATTTACCTTGAAAACATTACCATTCTTTGGATTCTCGATATCACAGGCCCTATATGGATACACATGTTTCACAATAAAAGGACCACTCCATCTTGATCTTAGTTTTCCAGGAAATAAATGGAGTCGAGAATTATAAAGCAAGACTTTTTGACTAACATTGAATGTTTTTCTAAGTATTTTCTTCTCATGAAACTCTTTGATTCTTGCTTCATGAATTCTTGAATTTTCATATGCATCATTTCTTATTTCCTCAAGCTCATTTATTTGTAATTTTCGCAGCTGACTAGTATCATCAAGGTTTGAATTGAAAGCTTTAATAGCCCAATAAGCTTTATGTTCAAGTTCCACAGGCAAGTGATAAGGTTTTCCATAGACTAGTCTATAAGCTGACATACCTAATGATGTTTTATAAGCAGTTCGATAAGCCCAAAGTGCATCATTAAGTCTTAAAGACCAGTCTTTCCTATTAGGGTTCACTATTTTCTCCAAGATCTGTTTGATCTCCCTATTAGCAAGTTCTATTTGTCCACTTGTCTGAGGGTGATAAGGGGTGACAACTTTATATGTGATTCCTTATTTCTTCATTAAAGACTCAAATGACTTGTTGCAGAAATGTGTTCCACCATCACTTATCATGGCTCGAGGAATTCCAAATAGACTCAAGATATTTTCTTTCAAAAACTTGATCACTGTTTTGTGATCATTATTTCGACTTGGGATTGCCTCTATCCATTTTGAAACATAATCTACTGCGACCAATATGTACATAAAACCAAATGAAGGAGGAAATGGACCCATGAAATCTATACCCCAACAGGGAGGTGAACTATATAAATAATAATAATAATAATAATAACAACAACAACAATAAGAAGAAGAAGAAGAACAACAACAACAACAACGATGATGATGATGATTTAAAGAGGACTTTGAGATATAAGATTATTAAAGAAGATTAAACAATGATAAAAACAAATGTCAAGGTTAAAGGGTTCACTAATAGCATTAGAGATAAGTAAAATATAAACTCTTTATAAATTATCAACATGATCATATTAATCATCTTATTTACATAAGACCATACTTACAAATTTTATCAAGCATTCATAATGCTAACTTATGTTGACAACAAATCAAGTTCCTCTCATAATAACGATGTCGGCTAAAAACTATGAAGGATCAAGTATTTGATGTACCAAGTGTTATATAACACAAATCTAGATTAATCATTTAACAAGCAAGGTATTAAGGATTGATAAGATAAAAAAGATAAGACAAGTTAATAACAAATTGTTTAGGATTTAAGCATTGAAGTCCATGTTGAGTTCATATTATACTTATTCTAACACCATTAGTGAAACCTTATCACCTTGACATAATTAACTTAGCTAGACATAATAAAGTAGAAGAACATAAATAAACAAGATAAGAACATAGTTAACTAAGTATAGTAAAGGAAATGAAAAGCATAAACAAGAGATTAATGAAAATAAAACTTAAGCATTACAACAATAAAGAGAGAGCAAGAACATGATCTTGATCTTAGAACCAAGATTGCTAAATGAATGGCAAATGCCTCCTTTTATAGGCTAAAACTCAGAACTATTCATTTGGTAATTGATTATTGATGTAGTGGCCAACTATTGATTTAGTGGACTTGGTGGACAGCAGCACTCAAGTACTTTGGCTAGATGAAATGACATTGATCCAATCTGAATTTGGCAAAGTGTTCTTCATGAAAGTTGTTGGCAATCATCTTATCTTTCCACCCATAAAATTGCATAGCATTTGGATCACTCGAGCTTGATATATGGCTAAAATACTGAGTAGTGCTGTTGGTGGACGTGGTGGATAGACCTCAAGCTCTTGTCTGGATAAAATGTCATTGTTACCATCATAATTTGAGCACATCGTCTTCATGAAAGTTGTTGGAAATTATTTTTTCCTTCCACCCACCAAATTTCATGTCATTTGGCCTTCTAGAACTCCAGATATGGGTAAAATCTAAACAGTGTTTAGGCTGGATTATAGAACAGATTCTGACTTCTCTTTTGTGGCCAAACTTTGAATTTGAAAACGGGAGATTTGGGTCTTACACTATTCATGAACATTGTAGGCCTATTTCTTAGCTTTCCATCCATATAAATTAAGCTGAAATCCAAGATCTATAGCTCCAGATATGACCCAATAAATGAACAATGTTCCAATTTGAATTGAATCGGTATCTCCTTTCTAAGCTTAGCCGTTTCTTTGTCCTTTCACTTTCAATAGTTAATCACATCAATCAATACTTTGAATTGTGAGATATGCCTGCATTTAAAATGAACATTTACGATAAATTAAAACTATCTTATATTATTAGATCTGTTATTATAAAACATGCTCTAGTTAAGGAATTATTAATACTTCAAGTGCAAAATGATGATATAAAACCTTGATAAAAATGTACTTTTAAGTACTAATCAGTCAACTTGCCCCAACTCTTTTTTTTTTGTTAGGCCAAGTATTCTAGTCGAATCTCTTTAGCTCACACACTATATCTCTTTTAGGGTTTTTTATTTTATTTTTTTTTAATTATTCTACATGCTTTTTATCTTTTATGACAAGCATTATATATATATATATATATATATATATATATATATATATATATATAGACACACACACACACACACACCACTAATTCTAAACCTCTAAAACCCTTCATGTTCATTAACATTTTATTCAAGAATCTAAAGTCAATTTATAACAAAATTTTCAACTATGCTACAATATTTCAATAAAAATTTTAAATTATAATTCAATTTTTTTAGAAATCATTTTCCCACATGAAATACACTAGTTCACAACAATTTCACTTATACATCATGAGCATAACTTTTCTTTTTGGCCAGCCACTTGGGTTCTTAAGGATCCTATGTTTTTCTTCATTAATTCCATTAAATTTAAAACCTAACACAATCTAATCTAACTAAGTTTGATTAATTCATAGTCATGTTGCATTTATCCAAAAAAATTATAAACCCCAATCTAAAATTCATGATTTTAATCTCAAAATTTATTTGAATTACATGAAATTGTTAGAGGAAGTCTAAAACCCCTTACCAGATGTTATTCAAGTCTTCGAATCTTAACCAATTAAAAAATTTCTAAATCCTTTTTTTTCTTCCTTCCTAGTGTACTATGTAGCCCCTTTCCTTAATTATTTTGCTTCTATTTCCTTCTTAATTAAGTGTTAAGAGGTGTATGCATGTGTTTTTCTTAATTCCTCCTTAAATCCCTTGATTTTCTCTTGGTTTCTCTAAGACTTTTGGTGAGAAAAATTGAAATTTTCCTATCTTCTCATTTTATTTGCAACTGTTGACTTGAAGAGAAGAAAATCCCTCATTTTTATACTCTTTTCTAAGGTAATTTATATTTTTACCCCTCTTTGAGTATAATATGAATTTTCACTTTTATGTTTTTTTCCCTTCCAATTTCAATTTTTATATAAAAATTTAATTTTTCTAAATCTTAATTTGACCCTTTTTTTTTTGTCGTGAGTTTATATTCTTCCATCTTTTAAGAAAATTCCATCCTTAAAATTTTAAATTTTCATACCTGGGTTCTCGAATAATTCTAGGTATTTTCTTTTCATATCTAACGCTCTTTCCCAAGTTTTCTCTTCGACTTGAGAACTCTTTCATAATACTTTCACCATAGGAATCCTTTTATTTCTTAATTTTTTTCCACTTTGATTCCAAATTCTTCTTGGTTTAACCTCTATAGTCAAGTCTTCTTTAACTTCCCATGAAATTTGCAGTAATACTCTAGAGGGGTCTACATTTGCCTTTCGTAACAACAAAACATGAAATACATCATGTATCTTAGCTAAATATGGAGGTAAGGCTAATTTATATGCCACAAGTCCAATTCTCTTCACCACTTTAAAGGGTCCAATATACCTTAGCGTTAGTTTTCCTTTCAGAACAAATCGTAGCATATGCTTCCAAAAAGCAACCTTCAAGTGCATCATATCCAACATTAAATTCAAGTGGCTTTTATTCTGACACCTGCTTAACTTTTATATTGATTCTAGGCATAGCTATTAAACCCGGACTGGCCCAGCAGGTCGACCCGGGACCCGATCAACCCGGTGGCTGGATCGGTCCAGGTAAGGTGAAAGACCAGCAAGGGCAAAAAAACAATCAAATTCTGTTGACTCGCCAGGTCGATTCATGACCTGGGCGACCTAGCAAAACCCGATAGAGTTTTTTTTAATGTGTTTTTTCTCCTAACTAGAGACCCCTACTTTTATATTTTTTTTAGTTGGTTGTTGTTAACCATTTTCAAAATTCACTATATAAATACTAGAAGAATATTTTATTATTTTTCAATGTGGGATTTGAAGCTCTTTAGTACATATACTATGTTCACAAGAAAAAAAGTTATTTTTTTAATGTGGGATTTGAAGACTTTTAGTATATATACATTATGTTCACAAGAAAAAAATTATGTTTTTCAATGTGGAATAAAAACCTTTTTGGTTTAATACTTCAACTTAAAAAGATAACACAATATCGTTTCAATATGAGATAAAAAAAAACATTTTGAAATAATCTTTTAAACTTCATTATTTATAACATATATAACCTATATTCACATGGATTGTTTCTTAATTTTTTCAAATAAAATATTAAAACTTTAAATTTTTTTAATTTTCAGGTTAATTCGAGTTGACTCGGGTCAACCCGTGTAACACGGGACCCGACTCCTTGACTGGGTCCACCCCCGGGTCGGGTTAGACAACTATGGTCCTAGGTAGCCTTCATCTCATCTCTTATAAATTTCACCTTTTCTGAAGTGATATGTACTAATTCTGGTCCCATCATTTTCATGTCCCTAATTTTTTACAAGCAAATAAGGGTCCAAAATTTTCTACCATACAAAGTTTCATAGGGAGCCATCTTTATGGTTGACTGGTAACTATTATTGTAGGTGAATTTGATTAATGGCAGATGTTCCTCCTAATTTCCCATAAATTCCAGTATATAGGCTCTCAATAAGTCTTGTAGACTTTGAATTGTATTATCTAATTACCCATCGAATTGTGGATGAAACACTGTGTTAAAATTTACTTTTATCTTTAGAGCATGTTGAATACTGAGCCATAGTCGTGAAGTGATCTAAGGTCCCTATAAAAAACAATTGATATTGGTACCCTATATAGTCTCACCATTTCATCCACATATAATTTGGCCAACTTATTTACAGAATTTGTCATTTTCGTAGGTAAGAAAAGTGTCGACTTTGTCAACCAATCTATTATAATCCAAATTGCATTGCTACATTTTCTCCTTATTGGTAAACCTGATACGAAATCCATAATGATGTCTTCCCTTTTCCATTTTAGTATCAATAGTTGTTGGAAAGGTTCATATGGTTTTTAATGCTACACCTTTACTTGTTAGCAAACTCCTGATTTCGCCATAAATTTAGTAATTGTTTTCTTCATGTTTGGCCACCAATAGAATTCATTTAAATCCTTATGCATCTTAGTACTTCTTGGATGTACCACAAATCTCAATTCATGGGCTTCTCTTAGTACCTCCTTTTTCAAAGCTTTATCGTCAGGCATATACATTCGTCTATCCATCGCCACCACCTTATCATCCAAGACTCGAAAAGGTTTCTCAACCCCTAATTTCACTTTATCTCACTTTGTTCACTTTAGTGTCTCTTCGTTGAACTTCTAAAACTCTATCTTGTAACACAGATCGTACTCTTAATTGAGCTAGCAATGAACCTCAGGCCCAATTTCAACCTTAGCATCAATATTTTTCAACTCTATCAATTCTCTTTTATCCTCCTCCTCTATCATCTCCATTACTACCTTATTCTTACAACTGAGGGCATCCGTGACCATATTCACCTTCCTTGAGAGATAATCTATTACACAATCAAAATCATTAATTAACTTTATCTACCTTCTCTGTCGCATATTCAACTTCTTCTGTGTCATTAAATATCTCAAACTTTTATGGTCTGTAAAGATTTGAACATGGGACCTATACAAGTAATGTATTCATACCCTTAATGCAAACACCACAACTGCTAGCTCTAAACCATTGATATGATAATTGACTTCATGAGGTTTCAATTGTCTGGATGTATAGGCGATGACTTTACCATGTTGCATTAGAACACAACCAAGCCCCTTTCTAGATGCATCACTATACATCACAAACCCTTTAGTTCTCGAGGGAAGTGTCAGCACAAGGGTGGTAGTTAACCTTTTCTTTAACTTTTAGAAGCTTTCTTTGCACTTTTTCATCTATTCCTATCTGGTTTCCTTCATAGTCAGTCGAGTTAATGAAGTAGTTATAGTAAAAAAAAAAACCCTTTTATAAACGTTCTATAATACCACGCCAACCCTAGAAAACTATGGATTTCCTTAACTAAATATCTTATCTGTAAATATAACATGCAATAAAAAAACCACCTCTTTAACTAAAATTCACATTTACTTAATTTGACATGCAACTAGTGATCTCTTAGGGTCTGCAACACTTATCTCAAGTGTTGTTCATACTTCAAATAAGAGCTAGAATAAACTAAAAAATCGTATATAAACATCACTACAAACTTATCTAAGTAAGGCCCGATTCATCAAATCCATAAACACCATAGGTGCATTTGTCAATCCAAAATGCATTACCAAGAACTTATAGTGACCATAACAAGTATTGAAGGTAGTTTTTGGTATATCATACTCCTTAATCCTTAACTGATAGTACTGTAATCTTATATCTATTTTTAAAAACATCTTGACCCCTTTAAACTTATCAGACAAGTCATCTATCCATGATAGCGGATACTTAATTTTTATCGTCACTCTATTCAATTGTCTATAGTCTATACAGAGCCTAAAGGTTTTGTTCCCCCATTCTTTTTCACAAATAGAACTAGAGCTCCTAAGGTCAATTACTTGGACGTATGAACACTTTTTGTAGTAATTCTTGTAACTAAACCTTCAACTTAACTAGTTCTGCTAGTGTCATCCTGTATGGTGCTTGAGTTATTGGAGAGATACCAGTCAATACATCAATTGAGACTTCTACTTCTCTTTATTGGGGTAGCCCTGGTAATTCCTTCAAAAACATATCCGGAAACTCTCTTACAATGGGAAGGTTTTCTATCCTTACCTCACCCTTTCCAGAATTTATTACATAAGCTAGATAGGTCATACACCCCTTTTTATAAGCTTACTAGCCGTCATAATGAAATTATATAATTCAGTATGACATTCCTCTCCCCCTTAAAAGTCACTTATTTCCCATCTAATCCACGTAGAGTCATCATTTTTGTAAAACAATCAATTTGAGCTCTATAATTGCTCAACCAATCTGTCATTAAAATTATGTCAAAATCTGTAATTATAATGGCATCACATCTACTTTTGTAGCATTTCCCCCAATAGTGATTTTAACTACCTTATATATATGTTCAATAGTTACCACATCCCCCAAATGTGTACTAATTAGAAATCTCTTTTCTAACTTAGTGATTTTCGTTTCAGTTTATTCTCAATTTTCCTTACTACAAAAAAATTTGTAGCGCCAAAATCTATTAAAGCATACACAGACTGGTTTTCTAATAACAAAGTATCTGCTACTACATATGTTGCAACCCGTACATCCTTGTCAAGGCCCAAATAAATAGATATTTAAAAGAGTTGATTGGTCTCTCTTCAAGTAAATATTTTCTAAAAATTTCAGCAAAGTCTCTTTTATATTTTCAATACCAAATTATTGACTCAAAAATCAAAACTTGTAAATAATAACCACAAACTCATCTCAATATAATTAAGCATCACAACTCTACTAAACACATCAATTTCCATATCCCTTGTAGTTTTTTTTTTTGAATAATTAACATTGTATGATTTCATATACAATATTTAAAACTAATTTATTCACAATAAGCATTAATTTCTTAGGACACAAACACATTCAAATATAAATACAACAAAACTATATTATAGTTAAAGTAAGAGTGTTGTCCTTAATTACATACCAAACAAAAGAATAATTTAAACATTTTAAAATTTCTTAACATACAAGCGATATAATAACATAATATCAATACTTTCAATACAAAAATTAACTGAAATAAGGATTTTCATCTATGCATCTACTTTCCAGCTCAATGATGCGAGATACCTAACAACATATTTATATAACATATGAATATTCAGTAAAAACTAGAAAATTTACACTTATTAATAATATACAATTTAAATAAGGACTATTTGAAGCATACACAATAATATACGCACTAGCTCATTAAATGAAGTACTTATCATCAATACATTAATTTAATTTAAATTTTATTTTTTGCCAATCCTAAACTAGATATCTTCTTCATTAACCAGGATATAACTTTCTAAGTCGTTCATTAATTAGTACAGTATATCTGAAGTTCTGGTAAGAAAGAAAAGAAAATAGTTCAACCAATGCGCTCATTTCAACAGGGCATTATTTCCATTAATGGAAAATAATCTTTCAACGCGCCCATTTAACATGGCATTATTTCTATTAACTAGGAAATAATCTTTCACCACGCCCATTTGACAGGACATTATTTTCATTAACCAGGAAATAATCTTTCAGCGCGCTCATTTCTTTAATAGGGTATTATTTCCATTCATTTTATTTCACAATTTCTACACTAAAATTACAATCAAATGAAGTTTCTTATAAAATACTAAATTAAACAATTAATTTATTATAGGGTATTTAACACCTACCTGGTGTTTGTGGGCGTAAAGTGGTCCCCTGTTACTGATTAGGTCTTGCAACCTCTTCTGCATCAATATAAAAATCAACATAGAATTTTTTATTCATAACCAAATGATAAAAATCTCATTTCATTTTAAGTTAAGAAGAATAAAATTCTCCTTTTTAACCCTTCATCAAAATTAACTTCCTAATTCTCCAACAATCCATCCGATTAGTCTAAATCACTCTTTTACATTAACAAAATCCAAGTCGAAATCCTTTTTCTCCTTTTTATATGTCATGGTCGAAATCCCTTCAAGGAAAAAAGGTGAAATTTTTCTCTTTTTTATTTTTTTTATAAAATCCTTTACCATTCCATTTATTAACATTAATAAGCCACAAATTCCCACAACTCCTAAACAATTGCATTAAATTCTTCAATCTCCCAAATCTTCTCCTTTTGTCGAGACCAATAACTAAAAAGAGGGGGTTTGTTTCTTCCATTTCTAAATTAAACACTTACCCATTAATAATTTATGCTTCCTAATATAGTTCAATAATAAATTGCATCATTTCAATAATTAACACCATAAATCCCCAAATTCACATAATTATAGCAATTTAATTTCTTCATCAAAACACAAAATTATAACAATTAATTATTTTAAACATGTTCTTCAACTTACTTGGATACAGATTTAAGGAATGGATGCAAGAAAAATTCAAGTTTCCTTCTTCTCCCTTTGTAAACCCTAACTTTAGATTTTTTTTTTCTTCAAAACAGCTTCCAAGCACTAAATCACCCTTCTTAATTCTTTATCTAAGTTCTAATCACTCTAATTAAACTTCTCCTCCTTTTGTTTTTATATAATTAGCAAGAAAACAACAAGAAAATCACACAAATCCTCTCCATTTCCTATAGCTTCTAGCAATCAGCCAAAAGAAGAAAAGATGGGCATTTATATAGTCTCATCTTTTAAATTTGCACATTGATCCCTTTTTGTTTAGCATTTTCCAAATTTATCCCTATTTTTTCTTTCTCAATAAATTAATGTCTTATAACTTTTTTTTGTTTAATTTTACCCTTCTAAATGCTTGTTTACTTATCTATCTATCTATCTATCTATCTATCTATCTATCTATCTATCTATCTATTATTATTATTATTATTATTATTATTATGATTTTGGTCGAGTTAGAATATAACCGGCTTTTTACAATCCTCATGGGTCATGTGAAACACCCTGCTCTAAGTCCTCTCCCCCTGACCTTGAGATTGGCTATGATTCCCACTAGTCCTCAACTGCAAGGGCCTGATAGGTCTATCTACAGTGACTAATTGTTGGTAGCTTTGTGTCTGTTGCCTTTGTCCCTGCACATACTCAGCTCTCATAGGACAGTCTTTCTTGAAATGTCCTTGGCCATAATAATAATAGCATCCCCGACCAAAATAAAGACAATCTCGCCATCTATACACATTCTGTCTATAAATGTAGTATCACACTAATGAAGCAGAACAGTTTTCAAGATGTTGCTGCTCACACCTGACATAGTATAAATAAGTAATTGTCTTTTGTTCTGAAGCTCTTTTGGCAAAACTTTTCTTCATATTTAACTCCCCCACAGCTAACCCTCCACCTACAATCTTGATGCAAACCTTGTGATTACATGGTCATGTAATCCATAATCAAAATTAAGATTTGATCCTAGAAAGTCGAAATAATTCTAATAAGAGTGTGACACAATAGAAACCTATAGCAAGACACCGATACTATTGGAATGAAGTCGAATGATGCCTCGAAACCAGTTAATCTTTGATAAGTCAGATTTGGTTCGTTCAAGAATCTTTCACACGTTAAAATTGAAAAGTTCAGAAGTATTATTCATCAAAGGTTTTTTTCTTCAAAATTTAGGCTTTATACGTGTTTAAATAGTTTTGAGAAATTAACCTTAATGGATTTACCCTCATAGACTAAATTGATCCACTTACAAAAACTGACCTAAAACCTTTATTAGTAAACTCAAACCTTGATTTAAACAAGCCTTAGATCATAGCTGAAAACCAAAGTATTAATTAAACTCAAACATAGATATAATATTAAAAACAACATGTCTAGACAATAGCTTGTTGATGCCACATATAATAGAAAGAAAAACAAGATAAAATATCTTAATTCCTTAGCTTAAATAACTCTTGATCGAGATCCACCTCCTTAGATACTCTAAGATTGCTTAACCAAATTTTAAAGTCCTTTAAATGATAAGAAATCTAATCTGAATAGGAATTTAATTGCTGAAGTTTTCTTTCCTTATAGGACTATGATTTCCCTTCAAAACATAAAAAACATTCTTAGAAATTAATTCCCCTTATAATCATCCATTATTTTCCTTCATTGATTAGCATAATCAAATCTTTAGTATTAAATAATCCTTCAAAGTCTAGGATTCAGATATGACAACCATCTTTGGTTTTCTTACACGACTAGGAAACTTCTTTCTTTGTTGCTAAATATTCTTTTAAATAATAGGGACAACAATGAACAATTTCCCTTTCAATTTTTGGAGAATATTTTGTTAATCCTTGTAAGAAAAATATTTCAATATTTTAATTAGCCTAAGCCAACTTTGGACCCCATATGGTACCAACATATACTCATTAATATAACTCAAATCAGACTTGATACAAGCTCCTAACAAACCTCCTTGCTGCCCAAATCAAACCCATACATAGGCTGACCTAATTTGACAAAATGAATCATCAAAAAGATTGGACTGAACCCATCATCATGCATGACACGACCAAAGATTTGATGTCTTTCCCAAGTGTAGGAGTGTCGAAGTAATAAATAACTCGGCAAGACAGGGGTCGAACCACAGGGAAGTTAACTGTATAAACTACAAATAAAGAAATAGATAGTAATAGAAAAGGAATTGAAGAGAGCTTTGAGATGTGATATTGATATAAGGATTAAACAAGGATAAAATAATTGTCAAGGTTAGAGGATCTACTAATGGTATTTCAAACAATTATAGTATAAACTTCTTTTATTACTCAACTGGAAACTGCACATAAAGGAGGTTCTAATCGGATTATAAAATGTTAACAAGATTACATTAGTTATCTTATTCGAATAATGCTAATACTTGTAAATGTTGTCAGGTATTCATGATTATAACTTATATTAACAACAAATCAAGTTCTTTTCATAGCACAGGTGTCGGTTATACCATATGGTTGGGTTATGAAAGTGCTAAGTATTTGTTGTACCAAGGGTTATACAACATAAATCTAGATTAATCATTTAACAAGCAAAGTATAAAAAGTGAACAAGATAACAAATACAAAACATGTTAGTATCAAACATTAAAGTCCATGTTGAGTTTATACTATACTTATTCTTACACCATTAGTGTAACCTTTTCACCTTGACATAATAAACTTAGCTAAACATAATAAAAGAGAGAAACATAAATAAACAAGATAAGAACATAAATAAGATATAAGTTAACTAAGTAAAGGAAAGGAAATGAAAAGCATAAACAAGAGATTAATATAAACAAAACTTAAGCATTATAAAAATATAAAGAGAGAGCAAGAACATGATCTTGATATGAAAACCAAGATGTCTAAATACATGGCAAATGCCTCCTTTTATAGGCCAAAATTTGGAACTATTGATTTGATGACTAATTGTTGAGTGGGTGGCCACATCTTGACTTGGTGACGATCCTTATCTTCTTGTCTGAACAAAACGTCATTGCTAACATCAAATTTTGAACAGATTGTCCAGGAAATTGTCTCAGTTTTCCAACAAAAAAAGAATCGGTGCATTTGGACTTCTAGAACTCGAGATATGGGCTAAACATTGAACAGTGTTTGGGCTGCAGGACAGATTCTGCCTTCTTCGTTATTGCTAAGATTTGGACTTCCAAATAGCAGAATTGAGTCTTGGACTCCCATGAATGTTTTAGGCCTATGTCTTAGCTTTCTAGCCATATAAACCAAATTGAAATTCAAGATCTATAGCTCCACATATGACCTAATGACTGAACAGTGTTTCAGTTTGGACTGAACCAACATCTCTTTTCTAAGCTTAACCCTCTCTTTGTCTTCTCAATTTCAGTAGTTAAACTCATCAATCAATTCATTGATTTATGTGATAGGCCTGCATTTAATATGAACATTTACCATAAATTAAAGGTAACTTATAATATCAGACTTGTTATTATAAAACATGCTTTAGTTAAGGAGTTATTAATACTTTAAGTTCAAAATGATGATATAAAAGCTTGATAAAAATACACTTTTAAGTATTAATCACACCCCCTAACCAGCTTATTACTAGTCCCTAGTAATCAATGCGTTTAATTAGAAAAACAATTTGCAAGTTTCACAAAGTAAGGCATTCATCATTCAACTTCCATTAATTTATTCAGATAAACAAACTCTCATTAAATTTATATATCTACTCAATACCTCTTAAATAAAATATTAATAAACCTTTCTTTTTTTGTGCTAAATGTATGAAAACATAGATGATGGGGTTTTTATTGGAAGAAAACAATATTTTGTTCTAATATTTAAGGTTAACTTCCTTGGGTTGGGATTATTATTATTATTATTTTCTTTTTTTTCTCTCTTTTTTTTAATATATATACATATAACTTAAAACACAATGCATCTTTAACCCATGTAACGAGCTTTCGGCTAATGACTCCCAGACCAGTTGCTCTTACGGCATTAGGTGTTGAGACACCCCTACAAGCTTAGTAACTCGGGTTGCAGATACTGATACGTAGATAATGCAATGTTTGATTCCCTTAAGTTTTTCTCCTTAACCTATGTAACATGCTTTAGGCCAATAGCTCCCAAGTTAGTTGACTTTAGGGTACTAGGTGTTAAAACACCCATTCGGGCTTAATTGTTTAGGTTAGGGAGGCTTCGAAACCAAACTTATCTACGTTTTTATTATCATCAATATTATCAATTTGTTTGTTTTTTTTACAAATTATATATTATCCATTTCTCTTAGTTGTTACCTTTAACAAAAGAACATAAATAATGTAATAATTCAATGTGCAACCCACAATCATATGTTAAAGTGTGTGTGTGAAAAAGAAGGTTTAAGAATACTTGTTAAATGAGTATATGAGCAGAATCAAGTGATAACAATGTGAGAGCTTGTAAACCTGAATATTTCAAGAAGTATGTGATAAACCTTGTTAGGAATATTGCAAATAACCATTGGAAAATGTCTACTAAGATGCATCTCAAGAGTCAATAAAATTCTCCCTTACTATGCCATCCTAGTAATAACAATTTTGTCAAATAGTTTTATTAAAAATAATTAGTTAATCAGTTTTTTTTATTATGACAGCTACTACCCTCTCCCCCCAACCAAAACGAGACATTGTCCTCAATGTCTTAAAGTAGAAAGATAGAGTATAGAAGACATCACCTGAAACAGCGAACACTAACAAACCTGAAACACACTTAAACAAATATAAGAAATAACAAAACACAAATATTATGCTCGTGATTGTGTATGTACAGGTAGTTGTGATTGTGGCTCACATCTTCCCTTGGTTTTACATCCAAGAACGGCTTAAATGCCCTCTATAGGTCAGGGATAGGCTTCTTATCCAGTTTTCTTAAAAACTGGTAAACAAGGTCTTTTTTAGTTAGATTCCCAAGACTAAGTCGATCATATTCTTTATGAAAATGGGGTCATAAATTATGAATTGCATAATGCACATCTCTACTAGGGTGCGTCTCAAGAGTCAATAGAAGATTATCTAAAGACCCCTTATCCAGGCCATCTTTAATGAATTGTATTTTATCTTCATGATTTATAGATACCATTCCTAAATAACAACATTGTGCACTACAAGTCCATCTGGCACATCAGTGACAGACTTTCAGTCGTTTTGCACAACGTTTCTTTGCAAAAGTGCTTTTAAATGTTCCAGGCATGTATGAAATGAAAGAATTGGAGGACTCACCTGATAATTAGACCTTTACTTCGATTAGCCAGCAAATATCTTCAGGAATTCCATGATTTATTAATAGCATTTTGAGGCAAAACGGGAAAATATTTTTTCAATTTTTCAAGAGTGGTGTCCATTTTTTAGATCAGAAGTGGAAAAGAGATGCAAAGAAAGGAGAAAGAGCAAAGAATTGCACAAATATATACACAAATATCAGTTATTATGGGAAACTGAAAGAACCAACTTAAGAGTCACAGAGTACCGTTATCCGTCATTTGACCGAGGTGAGAGAGACTAGCAAAATAAAAGTCACACAAAAAAGAAACACAAAAACAATGTGAGAAAAAGAATCAATCTTTATATATAGGATCACTCAATTCAATAGAGTCATTTTCAACTGAAAAATTATCAAAGTAAACTTTCAAATGATGCCCATTTACCTTGAAAACATTATCATTCTTTGGATTCTCGATATCACAAACCCCATATGGATACACATGTTTCACAATAAAAGGACTGATCCATCTTGATCTTAGTTTTCCAGGAAATAAATGAAGTCAAGAATTATAAAGCAAAACTTTTTTTACTAGTATCAAGTTTTTGATAATTTTCATAAGTTTTGCAGAATGCATACATGTCCTTGAACATGATGGGCCAGTACAATCCACTTTGTAAGATTTTTGCAGTTGTCTTTCTTGATGAGAAATGACCCCCATATGCCTCAAAATGACAAAGTTTAATGACATTACTTACCTCATTGTCAAGAATGCATCTTCAAAATGTCTGATCAGGACAATATTTGAATAAATAAAGGTCATCCCAACAAAAATTATTCACTTTGTTTAAGAACTTTCTTTTGTCTTGGGTACTCCAATGAGCTGACAAATATCCGAAGTAAGAAAATTGTCAATATTAGCAGACCAATGTATTGGACTAAGAGAAAGTAAGGATTCATCAGGAAAGTAATGATCGATTGGTGGGATGTCAAATGTCGAATCTACTGTTAATTTTGACAAATGATCTGCGACAACATTTTCGGTGCCTTTCTTATCCTTGATTTCTTCCAAAGAATAAATCATTTGCAATTCTTTAGATTCATCAAACTCAATTTTACTCAAGGTAGATTCAAATTGATCATAAACTAATTCTTCAATAAGATCTACTTCCTGTAAATCATTATCATCTCCAGGTTGCTTGCAAATATTGAAAATATTCTTCTCCAATGTCATGTTTCTAAAAGATAGATTCATCAGTCCATTTCTACAATTAATCAATGCATTAGAAGTTGTAAGAAACGGACGTCCTAAAATAACTGGAAATGAAATACATGCTTCAACAGGTTGTATGTCCAAGACAATAAAATCCACAGGATAAATGAATTTATCAACTTGTACTAACACATCTTCAACTATTCCTCTAGACACTTTTACAGATCTATTAGCAAGTAAGAGAGTTACAGAAGTTGGTTTTAACTCACCTAGATTGAGACTTTGAAAAACCAAATATGAAAGTAAATTCACACTAGCTCCAAGATCAAGTAAAGCTCTTTCAATTTTATGTTCTCTAATAAAGCAAGAAATTGTAGGACAACCAGGGTTTTTATATTTCAAAGCATTATTGTTCTGAAGAATAGCACTTCCTTGTTCGGCTAAAAAGGCTTTCTTTTTCACATTCAGTTTTCTCTTCATAGTGCACAGATCTTTCAAAAATTTAGCATAAAAAGGTACATGTTTAATAGCATCCAACAAAGGTATATTGATCCTTACTTGCTTGAAAGTTTCAAAGATTTCAGAATTGTGATTGACTTTCCTTTGTTTGGTTATGGCATGAGGAAATGGAAGTGCTGGCGGGGAATCATCTTTTCTTTGTAATGTTCAGATTCAACCCCTTTCTTACCCTTAAAGATTGACTCATCATCTTTCTCACAAGGTTTAAGAGTGGGTTTTTCAATAACCTTACCACTGCGAAGAGTGATGACTGATTTGACTTTGATCCATATGTTGGCTTCCGAAACTATTTGCATTTGTATTGTATTGCCCCTTTGGATTTTGCTATGGTAGAGATGGAAACTTACCTTTCTTTTAAAAATTAAGAGTAGATGTGAATTTTGCAAGAGCATCTTTTAGATCTGCTATGATTTGAGCATTTTTAGTGCTGATTGTCTCCTACTTTTCAATGAATGCATGCAATGTTTCCTCAAGATTTCTTCTAGGACGGGGAGCATAAGGAAGTGCATATCCATGAGAATTTTAAAAATTATGGTGTGCTTGAAATGATGGTTGTGAAGTTTGTGTATTATTGTTACCACTCTTCCAACTGAAATTTGAGAGATTTCTCCAACCAGGGTTGTATGTTTGCGGGTTTGGGTTAGATTGGGTCTTTAGAAACTGTTTAAAGCATGAGCTTGTTCATGGAGGCATTCCTTGAAAGAAGGCAAAGTTGGACAGTCATTGTTTGAATGTTTATTGGTTTCACATATTTGACACTCAATGTCTTGAACAGATTTTAATTAACCATTATTTTTCAATTCTAGTGCTTTGACTTTTCTAGCTAAAGATTCAAACTTGGCTTGAAGGTCATGATCTTCCCTAAGATTGTACATTCCTCCACTAGATGTATGAGGTTGAGTTTTACTTGGTGCCTCATAAATGTCTGTAGTGTCCTAATTTTGAGCATTTTCAGCTAGCAAGTCTAGGTACTTTATTGCTTCATCAGGGTCTTTATCTTCAAAAGTTCCACTGCACATCAATTCAACCATTTGCCTATCTTTAGGTGTTAACCCTTCATAAAAATATGAAACCAATCTCCATATTTCAAAACCATGATGAGGGCAAGTATTAAGCAAGTATTGATACCTATCCCAACATTGGTAAAATGTTTCTCCTAGTTTTTAAGTGAAAGTGGTGATTTGTTTTTTGAAAGAGTTTGTTCTGTGAGATGGAAAAAACTTCTTTAAAAATTATTGTTGCATTTCATTCCAAGCACGAATGGATCCTGGTCTCAAATTTTATAGCCATGTTTTAGCTTTGTCTTTTAATGAAAAAGGAAAAAGCTTTAATCTGATGGTGTTCATGCTACAATTTAAGTTATTATAGGTGTTACAGACCTACTCAAATTCCCTTAAATGCAAGTATGGATTTTCTAAATTTAAGCCATGAAAAGAAGGTATAATGCCTAACTTAAAATTAAAATGAGGTGCATCAGGGGGAAAAACAATACATAAGGGTGCACTTGTTCTTATAGGATTCATATGGTTTCTAAGTGTTCTAACTCGGTTATTCTTATTATTCTCATTATGAAGCGACTGGTTATCTTCTTCGGTTATATTTTTTGAAAATGATGAGGATACCCTACAAAATCTACCACTTAATGTACGTGACTAAACACTCATGCACGTGTAAAAAGAGAATAAAATGAAGAAGAAAACAAAAGAAAAGGAAACAAAACAAAAGAAACAAAGTTAGATACAAGAAAAGTGAAAAGAGAAAATAAAATAAATATTATAATTTATACAAGAATTTACCTCCCCGGCAACGGCGCAAAAAACTTGACACGACCAAAGAATTGATGTCTTCTCCCAAGTGTAGGAGTGTCGAAATAATAAATAACCCAGCAAGACCGGGGTCGAACCACAAGGATGTTAACTATATAAACTATAAATAAAGAAATAGATAGTAACAGAAAAGGAGTTGAAGAGAGCTTTGAGATGTGATATTGATATAAGGATTAAACAAGGATAAAATAATTATCAAGTTAGAGGATCCACTAATGGTATTTCAAACAAGTATAGTATAAACTCCTTTTATCACTCAACTAGAAACCGCACACAAAGGAGGTTTCAATCGGATTATAAATTTTTAACATGATTACATTAGTTATCTTATTCGAATAATGCTAATACTTGTAAATGTTATCAGGTATTCATGATTATAACTTATGTTAACAACAAATCAAGTTCCTTTCATAGCACAGGTAACGGTTATACCATACAGTTAGGCTATGAAAGTGCCAAGTATTTATTGTACCAAGGGTTATACAACATAAATCTAGATTAATCATTTAACAAGAAAAGTATAAAAAGTGAACAAGATAACAAATACAAAACATATTAGTATCAAACATTAAAGTCCATGTTGAGTTTATACTATACTTATTCTTACACCATTAGTGTAACCTTTTCACCTTAACATAATAAACTTAGCTAAACATAATAAAAGAGAGAAACATAAATAAACAAGATAAGAACATAAATAAGATATAAGTTAACTAAGTAAAGGAAAGAAAATGAAAAGCATAAACAAGAGATTAATATAAACAAAACTTAAGCATTACAAAAATATAAAGAGAAAGCATGAACATGATCTTGATATGAAAACTAAGATGTCTAAATAGATGGCAAATGCCTCCTTTTATAGGCCAAAATTTGGAACTATTGATTTGATGACTAATTGTTGAGTGGGTGGCCACATTTTGACTTGGTGACGATCCTTATCTTCTTGTCTAAACAAAACATCATTGCTAACATTAGAATTTGAATAGATTGTCTGGGAATTTGTCTCAGTTTTCCAACAAAAAAAGAATCGGTGCATTTAGACTTCTAGAACTCGAGATATGGGCTAAACACTGAACAGTGTCTAGGCTGCAAGACAGATTTCGCCTTCTCCGTTGTTGCTAAGATTTGGACTTCCAAACAGCAGAATTGAGTCTTGGACTCCTCATGAATGTTTTAGGCCTATGTCTTAGCTTTCTAGCCATATAAACCAAATTGAAATTCAAGATCTATAGCTCCACATATGACCCAATGACTGAACAGTGTTTCAGTTTGGACTGAACCAACATCTCTTTTCTAAGCTTAACCCTCTCTTTGTCTTCTCAATTTCAGTAGTTAAACTCATCAATCAATCTTTTGATTTATGTGATAGACTTGCATTTAAGATGAACATTTACCATAAATTAAAGGTATCTTATAGTATCAGACTTGTTATTATAAAACATGTTTTAATTAAGGAGTTATTGATACTTTAAGTGCAAAATAATGATATAAAAGCTTGATAAAAATACACTTTTAAGTACTAATTAATGCACAAACCCAGGCTGGCTAAAACTATCTCATGCCAAAAAACCATTATGGATGAATGAAACAATATCTAAATTTCAAGGGAAAACAAATTCTTGGCCGAATGGCCTCCCCATTAAACCCAAGCACAAAGTTAATGGCCTTTTATGAGAAATCCATGGCTGAACCAAATTAAATCTAATGTGACCCAACAACTAATTTACTCTGAATGACCTCCCCTCATTTCTTCTAAATCCGGCCATATTGTAGACTTTTTCTCTTCTTAAAAAGGGGAGGCCTAAGTGGTTTACTCATCGAATACTCCATCTTTTTTCTTTTACCACCACTTGATTGGTCTTCTTGGCCCTCAATAATGTATACCTCTAAGGGTTGAGCTACCTTTGTCAGATCCCTCATTATCCTAAATTGCAGAGCTATCAAACCCTTGTTCAGTTCCTACGTAAGTTTATCTTTGAATTTCTCTATCATGTGCTTCTCAGTAAGCACATGATATGAGGCAAATATTGAAAGGTCATTGAACCTCATTCCATACTCAAACACAAACATATCACCTTGTCTCAATGTGAAAAACTTATGTTCCTTCATTTTACAGTGAACCATGAGTAAAACTAAATCTCAAATTCAACTCTAAAATCTCCCCACGTCTATAACCACGTGGTTTTCCTTGACTGCAATGTTTCCTACCATGACTGGGCTCTATCGATCAACAGTTGAGAGGTAGAATCTACCTTTAGTTCATCTGGTACCTTTATCTATATTAGGGTCTTCTCTATCTTCCTAAACCATCTACTTGCAACTTCTACATCATGATCTCCCATAAAAGGTTCACATTCCATATCTCTTATACTCTTCACAATTCATACCAAGATAACTACATTGTCTGTAGGTGTTGTAACCACTAGAGCTGGCTGCACTGTTGGTGCTACATGGGTCCGGGCACTACCTATGGTCTCCATCACTACCCTTATTATCTGTGCTATAAAAGTAAGATCGGCATACAGGGCAAGAGCTCCTATCGGTGCCGCTGGTGGAGGTGCAGCCGTTCGTTCCTGCCGAGTTGTCCTCTCTACTTGCAATACCCCCAACATATACAAAAATAGTATCATCACGAAGTCTAGCTACCTCATCTCATGCCCTCTGAGTAGAAGTTGATGGCACATAAGATGTAATGTCAACTAGGGGATCCTTCATTTAACTCACACCTACGTCTATATTATAATCTCTCATTCTCATTAAAGAGAGATCTATACTTGTACCATCTCTCATATGAACCATCCTCGACAGTTTAACATATCAATTTTTATAAAACTTATTGAACCCTAGCCAAAGCTCTGATACCAACTGTAACACCCTTATAATTTCAAGCACTTAATGTTTTATTCCTGTAAAAAATTACTATTTTTAGGGTAATTATATATATATATATATATATATATATATATATATATAACTTAACTTTATAGGAATCTACCAAAATTTTGGCAGAGTCTCTCCTATACTAGGAGATCTCAAGTTATCGACAAATACCTGTAATACTTCGATATACCCATCATATAAAGCCCATTTATTGTCCAACCATCCTGGACTCATCATTATAATTCATTTTAATCTCACATCAAGTATTTAATTATAATATTCAAAATTCAAATCAAGATCTATAGCCATAAATTATCTCATAATATTAGTATAAGCTACAACAAAAAGTATAATTACAACATCATACACTAGCACAATTAACTTGAATTTATAATTACATTATTTAAGGTAAATTAACATCAAGTTACAAAAGGGTAATTATTACAATCCTTTACAAAATTAACAAAAATCCCTAAATATCTATTATATTGCTTAAGACTGAGAGGTACCTGTAATTAATATACGAGCAATAATTAAGTACGTAACAATAATTTACTTAAACAATTAAAATAAGTACAATAATATGTTTTACTCCTATAAATAATTACAATTTTGGGGTATATATA
>Ga0325411_1001331_pt1 | contig 27479 bp, 10 predicted proteins | sample PopdelMetagenome_13_FD_206181 | JGI IMG/M metagenome (GOLD analysis project Ga0325411, IMG submission 206181) | Populus deltoides microbial communities from Bellville, Georgia, United States - Xylem-PdIQD-R4 | ecosystem: Host-associated > Plants > Phyllosphere > Stem > Wood/Secondary xylem...
TATACACACACGTTGTAAATTAAAGACTTTTATCTTTTAAATCAAATTAATATAAAAAATTATTATTTATAATATTGTTTAGAGAAACTCAAATGATAATGTTGGGAGTGTATTCAAACATTCATCTTGCTTGATGGATCTAGTTTTCCCTTGATTTTTGCTCCTAATTATAGATCAATCAAGTATCATTACTCTTACACTCGAGTCAATTATGTGATTAGATTAGGAAGACAGCGATAGATGTGCTCACACGCGCCAGAGGTTCACGTGAAAGCGATGGGCTAGCGGGAGCTTGGAGTTATCTGTATGCCGATAATTCCACCACGTGGCGTTCACCAGAAGGCTGGTTAGATGTGTATGACGTCATCTCATCCTCCTGTGATGACATCATGGCGGCAAGGTAGTAAATCAAGGAGCTCAATAGCCGGCTTGATTGGGCTCGGCTGCATGAATAATCCAGCGCTGGTCATCACCACCAGAGGTCATAGAACCTCTAGTTTTAAGTTTCTTGTGTTTCCCATTTGGCATCGAAAGGGTTATTTAGTATCAAGGAATCTCAAATTTCCTTACTGAAAATATTTTGAATGTGAGAATTATTTATTTTTGTTTCGCTATAAAATATTAAATTTTCGAGTAATTTAATGTTTTTTTGAATATCATATATCTCAAAACTAGAGAATGCGGTTTTTTTAAGGGAAATCTAGCATTGTTTTTATACTTAATCTCTCTTATTTTTTATTATTTTATTCAATATTTTACTCTTTTTTTTAATAAGTTTAAGTTTATTATTTGATCTTGTAGAATTTAAGTCATCAGGGTGTAATAGTAAACGTCTTGGAATTTCTCATGAATCCCATACATAAACCAAACATAATTAATAAATACATATTTCACTAAAGTCTTTTATTTTCAATCAAACAAAAATATAATATTGATTTTCAGCAATTACATTTTAAACAATCATTTTTTTTCCTTCAAAAAGACATATAAAAATACACATACAAAATTATCCTTTAAATTTATGTCAGCATTTTTAAAAAAGCTCTTCATCATAATTGTTTTTAAGAAAGCGTGAGCAGAAAAATGAGCTGCTTATTCCTAATTAAATGCTTATAAATTTATTTTTCAACAATGTAAGTTTCTTCTTCAAACTTGTAATTAACTAATTAATTAAGTTAGTAAATTTTGCTAATTTTGTCAATTAAGAAATCGTGGCATTGTAATATTAGCTTCCGTTCATCACTATAAGATTTAACAGTTTTACTGATAAAATTTTTTCGTTGGTATAAGACACATATTCTGTCGGTAATTAATTTACCGACGGAAATGCTTCGTCGGTGAATCTTTCGTCGGTAATTTTTTTTCCATCGGTAAATCCGTTGGTAATAAAAAATAAATTTATCTGCTCCATTTCATCGGTATATCCCTCGATAATAATATTTTTTATTACCGACGGATTTACCGACGGAATTCGATGGAATTTCCGTTGGTAATTATTTAAAAACATTTTAAAAAAATTCATTTTATAAAATTATAAAATAATTAAATTAACATAAATTAACACTGTATAATATATACTAAAAAATGCTTGGAAAAAAGAATAAGAAAATCAACTCAAACAAATTTGCAACAAATAAATAAAACAAAAAAATAAATTCAACTAAAAAAATTCATATGAAAAAAATAAAGTTGCAATTGCTAAAAATTTAAAAATCCTATAAATAAATCAACTAAAAATTTATCTCATATGAAAAAAAAATCTCACAACAACATTTATACAATTATTAAGAACAAAAACAATTAAAAATAAAATAAAAAACAAATATAGTGAAAAAATCATGAAAAAAAAGAAAAAAGAAAAATCTTACCTTAATGTAGTTGCAAGTGAAGTTAAGGAGGAAAAAAAAATTTCGTTAAGCATATTAATTAAAAAAAAACTAAGAGGATAAAAGAAGAAAGAAGAAGAAGAAGACATACCCAAGCATGGAGAAAAAGAGAAAGAGATGAGGAGAGAAAAGAAGAGAAAGAAATATATATTGATGTTTTTTACATATAGTGAAGAAGAAGAAGAAGTAGAAGAACAAGAAGAAGAAGAATAATAAGGAGAAGAAATGAGTCTGTCTCTTGTGAAATAAGGGGATTGAAGCTTTTTATTGGCGCGCGTTATCGACGGATTTACCGACAGATAATTGAATATTAATATTTTTTAATTATTCCGTCGGTAATTCCATCGGTAATATTTAATTTAAATTTCAATTTCGTAAAATTTTTTCAGAAACTGCCAACAATTACCGAGGGTTTTTCAATCCGTCGGTGATTCCGTCTGTAATATTTAAATGAAAAATTTAAATTAATTGAATTTTTTCAGAAAACCGTCAAATAACACTCTCTGGAAAATAGCGACGGAAAATTCCATCGGTAATTCCCTTTGTAATTGACATGATGAATAGTGTTCACAGTTTACCGACGAAATTATCGAGGGATTTTACTGATGGAATTTTTCATCGGTATTTCTGTCGGTAATTCCATTGGTAAAAATGACATGTTATCTTTTTTAAAAAAAAAAATTTAATTCCGTCGGTATATACCGAGGGAATATTTCTGTCGGTAAAATCCCTTCAAAATTTACCGACGAAAATATTCCATCGGTATTTCCATTTGTATTTATCAATTTTCTGGTAGTGCATATAACATATGATAAAATAGGAGATTAACCTCTCTCTTTTTTCTTTTTTCTTTTTTCTTTTTATCATTTTCAAAGGAACATCAAGTAGATTGTTAAATAATTCGGAATTATCCATGATTATATATATATATATATATATATATATATATATATATATATATATAGTATCAGTACTAATATATACTCAATATTATATGAAATGTTACATCTCGAGAAAAAATATGTATGAATGAAATTGTTAATTTTTATCACTAATTTTTTTCTATTATATTTTTATTTTATTTTTTATCTCATTTATAATAGAATGATTTTATTTTCATATAAACAACCATTCAACTTTTCAGGAATCATCTATTAAGAAATCGTTTGGGAACGCGGTGCAAATCGCATTTCTAAAAAATTTAATTTTTTTGCTAAAATTTAATATGTTTTGAATCGTTTTGATGTGCTGATATCAAAAATAATTTTTAAAAAATAAAAAAAATTATTAGCATGCATTTCGGCACGAAAAGTTATTTGAAAAGTAACCACAACCACACTGCCAAACTAGTTCTAAATGGCTAGTATCTTTTGATTAACACACTTAATTAATATTATAAAAAAAAAATATATGTTAATTTCTAGAAAATAGGTTTTTCCATTAATATTATCTTGTTAACAATAAGAAATTTCTTAAAATTCTTGTTAATTTAAATTTGTTGGGAAAGGCTTTGCCATATCTATAATAAGACAATAAATACCAAAAAAATCACGAATAAAGAGCATTTCACAAGTTGTCTGATGAAATTTAATTCCAAGTTGGACTTGTTATATATATATATATATATATATATATATATATATATATATATATATATATATATTTTGTCTCAATGTATTACAACCGACAAAAAACAAATATTTCAAGTCAAGAAAAAGAAAGGGTTGTTGTATGACATAAATCTGAATATGTTGTAGCAAAATCATCTGCAGTGCTGGAACGAAAACTCAACTCACTCCCAAAAGTCATAATAATGCACTTGATTTTGACAGCCTCCATGGAATTTTGTTTCGCCCCCCCAATCCATTCAAAGAAAGCATTATCTTATCGTAGAACTTATACCATAAATTACTTGGCTAAATGCGTATGAGTCTTGTCTTTGCCATGATCCTAACTCTCTGCTTTCTCCCTTGCCATTCAATGATCATTAACTTTCCACGAAATTGTTATCTTCTTTGAAATTGTTATCTTCAATGATCATTCAATGATCATTCTTGTTGTTTGTATAGTTGTAATTACTTTTCAAAATATATTTTTTTAAAAAAATTAACAACAACAATTTAATTTTTTAAAAAACACTTTTAAAACATAAAAATAAATAGATATGACCAGTTTTATATATATATATATATATATATAACTAGAAAAAAAAATCATCAATTGAATTCAATTCAATAATCATCTATGACCATGGTCAAATTAACAATATTTAATTTCATTACACAAGGAATTCTTTTGTTTTGAAAAATATTAATGGACCATGCGTGTGTGTATCCCTTGTTGGAATTTATACAAAACTAGCAATTTAGAGCCAGGATTTGTAAAGAGATGATGCTAGTTTTGTCAAAAAAAAAATATATATAAATAAATTTGGTCGACAATATTATAGGGTTTTGTTTAGTGTAGGATCTCACACGCAATAGAAATGCAAGCTGGGGCATTTCTGCTCGATCTCTCACGTGCCTTGACTTTCCTTGGTTGTAAAAAATAATCAAACCAAGCACCTTGACCAGCTGACCATATGATAATGTTGAATATTTTTTAAAAATTATTTTGATATAAAGATGTCAACTTCATATAAAAAAATCAAATTAAATTAAAGGCTGATTAAATGGAATACACAATATAACTTATAAGTATTTGTTTGGTATTGTGTTTTCAAATATGTTTCTTTTAAAAAAGATCAAGTTGATATTATTTTTTAATGTTTTCTTGATTTTGATATATTGATGTTAAAAAAAACTAAAAAAAATTATTTTGATGTATTTTCAAATGAGAAATACTTTTAAAAAGCATTTTGCACTATATTACCAAATACAATTAATAAATATTATAGTATAAACTAAAAGAGGTGGTGCTTTTACTGTGCACCACCTCACACAATACTATTCATTTTAATAGTTTTTTTTTTCCTTCTAAATCTATATTTATTTCCCTAATTTCATACCTTAACATTTAGTTTATTAGGTATCGAGTTTCATAATTTATTATAGTTGACTAGGTTTTATAACCTATATTACGGGTATATGGTAGGTTAGCTCAATAAACTCATGTTTTTTTATGTTTTTTTAATTGATATTTTTTTTAATTTTATCCTTTAACATTAAGTTGATTGAGAATTAAACTTCATGATTTATTTTAGTTTTTTTATGAGGTTATCTTAATCTCATGATCCAGGTCATGGATTTGACGGGTTAACCCGATTGACTTGAGTTTTTTTTATTGATATTTTTTCAATTTCATCATTCAGGATGGAGTTGATTATAAATTAAATTTCATGATTTATTTTGGTTTGTTTTCTATAAGATTATTTCGGTCTTATGACTCAAGTCAAATATTTTGCAGGTTAATTTAGATAGACTCAAATCGTTTTATTATGTCCTATTTTTAGATTGATTTTTTTAACCTTCAACAATGAGTTTATTGAAAATTATGCTTCATAATTTGTTTGGATTTATTTTCTATAAAGTTATCATAGTTTGACATGTTAACTCAGGTCAAATATTTTTGTTATTTTTTAATTTTATTATTTAATATTTGATTAATTAAAAATTGAGATTTATAATTTGTTTTGATTTATTTTATATGAAATTATCATTACTCATGATCCAGGTCAAAGATTTGACTGGTTAACTCAAGGTTGGCTTGGATTGCTTCAATATGTTATCGTTTCAATATTATTTTTCAGAAAAAGATATTATTTTGAATCTTTATGAATCAAACTATGTTTTTATTAATTATTAAAATTATTTTTAAATTATAAAATTATTTAAATTATACCGAGTTAATCTCCACACAATTAAAAAAAATTACTACGGAAAATATTACCAATACCAAAATGTTTTTCTTGCATGTTAAAAAAGTAACCAATCCAATCGCGGTGGAACAAAAAAATGAAAGAACTATTTTCATGAGGAGAGATGAGAACAGGCGGCTTAAAATGAAGGCTAGCTAGTACTCAGCCACTGCAGCTGCTCCACTGAAAGCATCGCAACTGCACCTTCAAAGAAGCAATTAATAACAGAGAGGGGGGAGAGAAGGAGGGGACCTCTGTGTACCTAAATTGCGTACAGTGAATGAATAGTACGAATTCTACTGCTTTCATAGTTCGTAATACTGTCCAACAACCATAATTTTAATCTTTTATAATAATTGGGTTACAAGTTAGATAAATTAACTTAGATAAATTAACTTGAATTAATTTAAAAAAAAACAATAACGGCTGAAACGACCATTATTATTCCACCTGTAATAATCATGTTGATTAAATCAACAAAACATCACATGCCATTAATGGCCATAATAACTATCTTCTTTTTTCCAATACCGGACTCCCTCTCCTCTCGAACGAGATAAAACAATAAAACATCATAAAAAAGCAATTTGGTGGCTGTTAAAAGGGCCATTGTTACTCCACTCGTCTTCCATTCAACGTCTCATTATTTTTATTTTCCCTGATAGTGGCAGAAATGAGAAAGATAGCAAGAGCAAAGATAAAAATGTATTTTCTTTTTTTGACCAAATATTATTGTCATATGCATTTTTTTTGTGAGCTTTTGAGAGAGAAAGAGTTTAAGCAACTATCAAGGATTGAGATCTACAGAGATTTTGGATCGGAGATAGAAAAAAATAATGGCATTCAATAGGAGAGAGAGAATGGCATTCAATAAAAAACGAAGTTGTTTTATATATATATATATATATATATATATATATATATATATATATATAATAGCTGGAGTTGGGTTTACCCGGGCCGTCCGGGTTTTGCCGGGCCAAATCCCCAACTAGTTTTTTCTTCAACCTGGCCCGGTTACAGATCCGGGTCACCCGAATCCTGGGATGAGCCGGGTTTTAAAACTATGCCAACAACATTTTAAATATTACCTTGGCATGTTTTTTACACTTGGAAATAAAAGCATATTGGCTACAGTTACGAGTCTTATTCATAGCAAGTTTATTTTTGTATTTTTAAATTATTTAAAAAAATTAATGATTTTATTTTTTTATTTTAAATTATATTTTTATATTTTCATATCATTTTAACATTGTTACCCCAATAATAAATATGAAAATATTTTTTTTTCTTTCTTAGAATTATATGTATGTTACTGATTGATTGTAAATGAGTCATGTACCCGTATTGAAAAAATTATTTTTAAATAATTAATTGTTTAATGATGTAATTATATTATTATAATTTAAATATGCATCTTAAACTAAAGCTTAAAATATGAGCTTTGTATTGATTTAATAAAAAAATGAACTTACAATAAACTTATATCAAGAAACTATGAGTTGAAATATTTAATTGAAAATATTTCCTTGTATTTTCATTTTTTTTCAACTTGGTATTAATATTTTAATTTTTCTATATTTATTTGTATACATGGCATGGGCCAAGTATGTATGTTTATTTTTTAGTAGATGTCAAAATTTCATTGGTTAAAATTTAAATATATTGATACATAAACAACCCATATATATATCATAGCCATAAGCAAAGAAAGAGGATATAAAATTAAAGATAAGATGCCCATTACTCAAAGAAAATCAAAGAAAATGCTATAAAATTACGCTACTTAAAAAATATTTTTTCTATGACAACTAGGAAAAAAATAAATGCAAATATTACTATTGATTCTAGCAAGGTCTAATTATAACGCAGTGAACTTGTATTAATTTAAAATGATCATAAGTGATTTTTCTTTTCTAGGTAAAACTACGTCGTCCGAGCTAGGCAATTGGGCAAGGGATTCCCATCTCATGTTAAGGAGAGAGGTCATTGCCATTAAATTTCATTTCAAATGGTTTCGTTAAAACGAAAGAGAAACTTCGTATGATCAATGACTCTTTCGTTTGTCTTTGAAAATATATTTATTCATCTAAAAGCTAAGAACATGATTCAATGATATTGACTTCTTCATGGACACAAAGTTGAATCATGGGATTCATTAAAAGAAAAAAAATATATATATTACTATAATTATGGTTTATGTCAAACAAATTTATTCATAGTTAAGATCTCCATACCTTCAATTCAAACATAGTAATTGTTAGGGGTAATTATTTTCGGTTCGATTCTTATAAAAAAAATAACCAAAACAAAATTTTTTAAAAAAAGAACCGAACCGAAACCGGTTCAAACCGACTGGTTTCGGTTCAGTTTTTTAGGATAAAAACCAATTCAAACCGGTTTAGCTCGGTTTTTTTCAGTTTTTTTCTGTTTGGGTTTGGTTTTTTCGGTTTCAGGCTTATAAAATCAAAACCGAACCGACTGGTTTTTTCAAAATTTTAATCGGTTTAATTGGTTTTTTTTTTACGATTCGGTTTTTTCGGTTATTTTTTTCCGGTTTTCTCGATTTTTTAGTTTTTTTACTCACCCCTAGCGATTGTCAAATAAGTTTTCAATAAGTTCTACAAAAGATCCACCATCAAATAAAGATTAATTAATTATAAGGACTATCTTTTCATATATATATATATATATATGAAAGTGTTGATCCCTGCCATTTGATAAAAGCTAACACCTCTGCATTGCTGATTACTTGGAAAGCCCTCATTGCTTGTTGGAGGCGGTGTTTCAATTTAATACTGTGATTATCGATCACAGTCATTGTTCCTTTTCTAGCAATCGGGTTCGGGTTCGATTCTTTTTATATAGGTTTGTTATTCTCGTGATATTCTATCTATTCACTAGACTTGTAGGGTATTTAGTGGGTTCAGAAATTAGTCATGATATATATAATTAAACTGGCCGAACACCTCGAGATATCAAAAAAAAAAAAACTGATTATCTATTTATACATTTGGATACGGAACCAAAAGAGTTAGGAATCACATATTAGTGACTCTATTCAAATGAATACAATGCCTCATGCATGCATGGCCTGTAAAACCACGACTCCGTCAACTCCATGACAACGCCAGTCCATCACATTCAGAATTAGTAAGGTAAAGAGAAGAGGCGATAGGTTTTAAGATGAGAGATTTCAATTACCATACACTGAGGAGAATAGAAAAGAAACATGCATAGCCTCTTAACTATTTTATTTATTTATTGCAAGAACAAACTCAAGGATTTAACAAATGCTTTGAATTCAGATTAGGGTTGCTCATGATCTTGCCTCAGATCTCCTTGCCTAGCTTGTTTTCTCGTAGTGATTAGAATATATTTATGTCCATGTGGTAAAGATTTTCACTCTTTCCATTGCTAATTATAAGGATACAAGCATTTTATACAAAGAATATTTTACTGGGTTGCTAGCTATTGTCAAATGCAGAAAGACAAATTAATTATTTGATAAAATGTTGGTGAAGAATTTAGCTTTTAAACTTATTATGTTTGATGAGAGTAGAAAAATTTACATTCTTCAATTGCGGATTTAGTGTAAATATATCAGAAATATTTTTATCTAAAAAACATTGAATTATTATTTTTTAAATAATGTTATAATATTTTTATATCAAAACAAGGATATTAAAATCAGACAGAAAACATCTAAAAAACACTCTTTTTTATGATTTTGATGTCCTTGTGTAGAATCATTTAAAACATTAATTTAATATTTTTTAATAAAAAAAACCTAAATTATAATGAAAATATTGATCGATGATGGTATCTTAACCTTTATCCGGAGGGCATTAGGGTGTGTTTGGTTTAGCTTTTGTGGTTGAGGTTGAGGTTGTGGTTGGGTATCCAATTATGCACAAAACTCAATCATAAAAGCAAATATTTCTTGTTTTTCATAGCTTTTTAGTGGTCCCACACCTAAACCTTAATCTCTACCTCTAACCCAAACACAGTGCTTGACAAATGAGATAACATGAGAACCGACAATGCCCTTCCACTGATGTATTCTGATAAAGTGGACGGCGAACTGCTGGGAATGGAAGATCTGCAGCCGGTGCTGCCGCCGCACAACCAGGTTGCGTATATAGTGACATGGAAACTCAGATTCAAATTCCCGATTTCTCTTTATTGGTCGTGGGCCTCACCAGCTTCTTCTTTGTCGATCACCATCGGCCGGTACAATAGCTGTAGCTGTCAAAGTGGGAAATTTTGTATAAAATGAGCTGTATGCCTCTATCTCTGTCTAGGATATGTCGAAGCAGCGTCGATCTTCGGGGAATCGTCCCACTATACTGAACAAGAAGCATGCCCTTCATCAGATTTCTTTATTCCTTTCATATGCATTAGATTTATGTTCGGATGTTAAGCAAATTTTAGACGCTCTTCCCACCAATTTTCTCCTGGAGCCATCGTTATGAAATCATTGATAATAATTTCTTTCGGAAAGAAGCTTTGAAAGCTTTTGTGTTGTCTTGTTATTTACTAAAACAGCTAAAACAGTTGGTTGATCTGTTCTTCATATATATATATATATATATATATATATATATATATAATCAATAAACTAGGTTAATATATTATTTTAAATATTTTATAACAAATTCATGTCATAATTCATTTGATTAAAGGACGTGAGGCGAGTTTAAGGTTAGCCTAAATCATGAGGAACAAACAAAAACGACTTGTTATTCATCCTCTTTTTTTTTTGAAGTCATTTGTTCTTTATGTATAAAAACATTACCAAGCCAAGCACACACGCGTTTTTAAGATCCACGTGTCTTGTTGTTTTTATTTATTATTGGTTTGATAATAAATTAATTTTTATAATTTTTATTATATAATAAAATAAAATAAATTAATTTTATCTAGTTTATAATTTAAATTGTGAGTTTGACGAAATGAGTAAATTCACGTCTAACCCGGCGGCGGGATAAATAAACTTTCTTCATCTTCTTCCTCTGCAACTTTCCCCTCATGCCGTCGTTGTGAGGGCTAATTAATGATATTCTGGTCCCTGGCTCTTGAAGGGAAAAAGGTTAAAATTAATCACACCATCGTGATCATTATCCATACCCATTTTAATGGTCCTGCCTATCTATACAATGATATGATCGTACGGTACGGTATAATTCTTATGTAAGGTTTCGCATTGTGTTTTGAAATTATTTTTAAAAAAATTAATTTTTTTTAAATTAATATATTTTTTATGTTTTCAGATCATTTTAATGTATTGGTATTAAAAATAATTTTTAAAAAATAAAAAAAATTATTTTAATATATTTTAAAATGAAAAGTACTTTAAAAAATAATTATAAACACGGACGCCTGGGATAGAAATAATGTATCATTGGCATTAATATTTCTGTGCATTCATAGAAATATCCACATGACCTAGCTAGCTAATAGAGAATTATATCCATGATGAATTTATCTACGCATAAACCCAGCTGACCAGCACAAAACATTATTAGTTGGAAAAAAGAAACAGCTTATTCATGCACAGATGCTTAGTTCAGTTCACAAATTAGAGGATTGGATTAATAATTGGGTTTTTCTTGGCAGATTGCACCTTTCAAATTCTACGCAGGGCATCGTTTAATCAGCCTTTTCTTCTTCTGGGCCATTCATCTTCAAATGAAAATGATATCAGAAGACTTGAAGGGCTGTGAGAACAACATTATGGACCCCTAGGGTTATTGACCTAATGGTGCAGCTGGGTTTATCTTACTGGGCACTTACTTGGCCAGATTTATGAAGGCCTGGTGATCGCCATTGGTATTGGGCTGTAAGGTATAAAGCTGTGAAGATTCACTGCATCTTCTACTAAAAAAACAGCATAATTTTTATTTTATTTTATTTGTTGCTGATGAAAACAGCATAATATTAAATAATTATTCAGTCACTGTTAGCAGCTTCCCACCAAAACACCTACTTCTCTATTTATATACTCACTGTGAACTAGGTCTGCTGAAAAGAAAAACTTTCTTTCAAGGAAGCTTCCTTGTCTCCTTTAAGGGATTTCTTCCTCTAATATATAAATAATATTGTCTTTATTGGTTCTCTTTTAGTGTTTTTTAATATCATTTCCCGGATTGGACTCGTCATCTTCATGTATTAGTGTGCTGTATTTTATTAGAGAAAATATTTTTCTTTCCTTGAAAAAAAAAAAGAATTGGAATCCAAATTGAAATATTCAAAAAGAATTGGACATAGATTAAGTGCATGTCTACTGTTATGGAAACTTGTGCATTTACTGAAAAAATATTAATATCATTTTTATATATATTTTTAAATGATTTTAATATATTTTTAATTTAAAAGAACTGTACATTAACGTGAGATAAGAGATTAGATTGTGGTTCAATAATAAATAGATATTTTTTAAAACAACTCCTATTCAAATAAGAGACTGTGAATTCATATATATATATATATATATATATATATATATATATGCGGGGGTAGCAGGTGATCCATGCATTTTTTTACAAGATCTGAACTCACCAGATTTGACTTCTGAAACAAAATAATAACATGGGTCAGATTTTCTAGCAGGGAAAGACTTCTGCAAAGTACCAAGACAAACAGAAAGAGAAAAAGGTCGGGACTTCTACAGCCTTCCAAGCTGGCGGCCAAGGAACGGAGCATTCATGAACCAAGTTCGCTGGATATTCCACAACTGCTCTTGCACCAAGCTGACCACGAGCCCCTCAAATCAATCCCTCAATAAAAATAAAAATAAAAAATATCGAGTTGATTCCCTTGAACCAACTACAACCACAAAATACATTCATACACTAAATTCGAAGTTTCTGTTATTAGATTATCTGTGGGATGGTTATATTATAGCTGCAGACCCGGTTCTAAATCTATTTCGATAAAAGGTTTGGGTTACTGGATTCCCACATCAGCTCGTAGGTCATTTGATCAATTTGAGTTATTTATTTTTCGAGTTTAGACTAGATTGGTCAGGTTAATCAAGTCACGAAACACCGACTCAGGTAAATTTTATTTCGGATGTGAAAAGGTAGAGAATAAATTAGAAATTTGAGCCAGAATTCGAAAGTTAAAATTTGCTTTCTGTCTCTCAATTCATTTGGACCGGCCATGTTAATAATATGAACACGAGAAACTTCCTACGAGGTTTCTTGCTCTTCTGCTTGTTTTAAAGCTATTATTGCATTCTGGAGTTTTGAGTCTTTACCTAACCCCTGAAGTTTGACCTGACTGTATTGAGAATACAGTTGAATTCCAGTTTGAACCCTTTTGGTTTTCGATTTTTATTGACAGTAGATAAAATCAAACACGTTCATGGGAATGGGATCATGAAAAACATTCTAAGATCCCTGGATTAAGAAAAAGATTTGGGGTATCCTAAAGAGAAAACAAAAGGGAAAAAGATTTTATGCTTTCTGCTAGATTAGGACAAAGATTCAATGTCCTATGCGCTGCTCTTACATCACTTCATGTATTTCTTTTGCAGCAATTCTTATCTCGTCCCAAACAAATCCAACTTAATTTGGATACGATAATCACACATTTCACCATTTTATTTTTTAATAAATGAGTAATTTTACATGGATTTAAACAAGTTTATTTTAGAATTTTTCACCAAAGTTTTACTCCAACATTCTGATTTGATCCTCAATCCATCTCTTGTAAATTGACACAAACTTGTTAATTTACAAAATGAAGATGGGCCTTTTTTCAATTAATTTTGCTTTTAGATAATACAATTTTCGAAACCTTACAAAAATCATTATTCCTTGACAATATGGGAAGAAAGAAAGAAAACTATTAACCCACAAAACACCCAAAACAACACAAAAATCATGTAAAACAAATGTTTGGTATTGTGATGCATATATGATAATTTTTAAAATATTTATTTTTCTTGAAAATATAATAAAATGATTTTTTATTTTATTTTATTTTAATATTTATCTATTAAAATCATCAAAAAAACACTAAAAAAACTTGAATTTAATAGTTTTTCAAACCACACATATTTTTAAGCAATTCCAAACATAAAAATAAACAATAGAAAAAAAAGACAACAAAAGAGACTAAAAGAAACATGAAAATTAAAAAATTAAAAAAATAATATCTGAAATAAATAAAAAATCACATAATGATGTGAGGGGTGTACATATTATTATAATAGGAATTGTTTTTTAAAGTATTTTTTATATAAAAAATATATTAAAATAATAATTTTTTTAAAAAAATATTTTTAATATTATCATATTAAAATAATTAAAAAATATAAAAATATATTTTTTAAAAAATCATTTTTCCATTCCGCCTAGCACTCTCTTAATGTCAAGCCAGCCTAGTCACTTCTCAGTTTTTTCAAAATAAAAAACAGGTTTTTTTAAAAAATAATTTTGCTAAGAGCAGAGGAAAACAAAGCTCTTATAATGAGTAGCTTCGTAAAACAAAGGGGAAAAAAAGAAAAAAAAGAGAGGGGTAATGGTCATGTATCATAATACCAGCAAATAAGAAAAAGACATCAGGAGGAGATTGGAATAATCTCAACGTCACGCTTCCTCCACTCTCTCTCTCTCTCTCTCTCTCCCTCTCTCTCTCTTCTCCTCACCAAAGTCAGCAAAAAAAAAAAAACGAAAAAAAGAAAAGACATAAAATAAATGAAGAACTCAAATTTCAAAGTTTGAGCTTTGGAAAAAAAAAAAAATGCTTACTTTATTTATACAGAGTGAGAAAGAAGCAGAGTTCATTGCACAGACCACAGGGTTACCTTTTAATAATACTTTCTGAGTAAATACTATTATTTTGTATGGTTATATATTTATGTTTTGTACAATCAAAAAGACTGTCTTTCTGACTAGGGTTTCTTGTTTGAACTTTTCTCTTCATTTCACCATCTGGTTTTGCTTAATTATTAATTCAGTGTTTTTAGCACTGATAACTCTTTCTTTATTTTGGGTTCTTCTTTCGTGAATAAAGTTCAAGGCTTTACTTTGTTATGTCAATTCTTGGTGCTTCTAGCTTTGCGAGCTTAGGATAATCTTTGTGCTTCTAGTAGTCTTGGGCTGTGTTTGGATAGAGGGCTGTTGCTTCTTTGGTCTGGTCTTGACTCTTGAGTGCTTGGTAAAGGTTAGTACTTTATGCGTAATTGAAAGGGGTAGCCGGGTAGGGAGTGATAAAAGAGAGAATCTTGACTTCTATTTTTGTGAAGTAGAAGTATTTGGACACGGGGGTTTGGTTAATTTTGAGAGGGTCTGGTGGTAGTGTTTATGATGATTCATGGGGAGTAGAACACATAATAATAATAAAGCTGTGACCGAGATGCCAAGCTTTGTTCCTCAGATATCAACTTCTAATCCCATGTAAGTTGTTTTCAGTTCAATATTCTTTATCAGTTTGAGTTGTATAAGTCATTCTTCCTGTTGTATGATGAATTATCTGGCTAATCTGTAGTTTATGTCTATGATTTTTGTAGATTTGATTGTGGTTGCTTGTTTATTTCTGGGTTGTTGTAATATAGGCTGTAATTTTGAGTGATAGCTTCCTGCTAATCAGTGAGAAATTGTTTGTGTGCAATAGGAAAATTAAGTGTGGAATATTTCATCGTTTGCTTGGTACCTTAAATGAAAAGAAAAAATGAGAATTAACTCAAATCTTATATCTTTCTTTTGGCTCACAAACTGCACCATTTATATTTGCGTTTTTAAATATTTTATGGAACCTAAGATTAACTTCTTAAAGGAGCCCAATTGATGCTTTTAGTTGGAAATTTTTTGAGGGTCTTGGAATGACTATAATTCTCCTTTAGAGAATGCATGCTGGGAACAGTTGTGTTCGTGTAATTTTGGAGGTATTGTTTGATTGTGCTATGTGCTATGAAGCTCGTGTTGATATCAGAGAGAGGACAGAGAGTAGAGTTGAATTCGGTCCCAATGTGTAACAAAAAAAAATCAGTCCCAATGCATTAATACTGGTCCAACCCTTTAGAATTTACAGATTTGTTGTTTGCCTTTTCTTGCTTCTGTATAACTGGTGTGGTTCTCATAGTTCTGATATTATATGTTTCAGTGGCACAGAAGGAAATAATATTCGTTCTTCCAGAGTTTCAGACTTTTCAACAATTGAGCAATCTCTTGGGTTTCGCATAGAAGATGCTGTTGATCTTAGCAGAAGTATGTAATTGAAATCTTGACATCCTTCAAAAGCAGATTTTCTTTGTATTAGTGATCCTTAGACTTCTAATTTTATTTCCATGTCTTTGGTTTCTTTTAACCATCTAACGTTGTGTCATGGCATGTCTAATTTCACAAAATCATGCATAAGACATAGCTATTTAACCTTTTTATCAAATATTGTAGCTTAGGGGGTACTTGATTGTTATTCTCAATTTTCCATTTGGGATTACAGTCAATCTGTCAGTTGCCAAGACATCATGTCTCGGTCAGATTTTTAGCCTGGGGTGGAGTTCTCAACATGGGTCCTTTTTCTCTATAACATCTTTCCTTAACTACATTACTTAAAGCATTGATTTTTTATTTGGTCATCTTCTGGTTGAAACATCATCAGCACATCCATGCATGACGTTGTAGGTAGATTGCATACCAGATAATTTCAGCTTGCAGTATGATCCATTGAGCTCACATTGCATAGACTGCTATATGATTATGCTCTTGATCTTTTTAAATTTTCTCTTGATATTGATATAGTTTCATGTATTCTTAGTCATTTATATTGTCTTTCAGATCCTCTTTTTCATCAATTAAAATCTAGTGGGCAGGCAATAGGCACTGATGTTCAGTTTGGCACTTTGAATAAGGTGAGCTTTATCTTCTCTCCACATTTCTTTGCTTTTTATACTGATGATGGCTTCAAAGTTAACTGAGCAATTTTCCTTTCCTCCTTTTTTTTTGTAATTTAGCCCCTTGCATCTTCAGATATAAATCTCTCAGCTGCTGTTGTGGGGTCCCAGTCATTACCACTACAAAAAGAAGTGCAAGTAAATCCAGTTTCTATACCTGGTAACCATCCTGAGAATTGGGGAGAAACCAGTATGGCAGAAGCCAGTCCTAGAACTGATACCTCGACAGATGATACAGATGACAAAAATCAAAGGGTGATGTCTCTTACTTTCTCAAGCAATGTATTCTCAGTTTTGCAAAAAATCACTAATCTATGCATCTCACTCTTTTCTCTCTGTCTCTCAATATTGCCTTCTCATGCAAAGGAAATTTCATTTCCTGGTAGAACGTAGGCTGTTGGTCAGTTGTGGGTGACAATTTAGTGACTTCCCTTTGCAGTTTGAAAGAGGACAATCAACTGCAATAGTAGCATCTGATTCCAGTGACAAGTCAAAGGAAAAGGCAGGGGATCAGAAGGTTGCATAGATGAAGTTAATTTTATTTACATGACTGCCACCCAACATTATGACATTTTCATTTGTTTTTCTCTTAATTATTGTCACGCAGACATTAAGAAGGCTTGCTCAAAATCGTGAAGCTGCTAGAAAAAGCCGACTAAGGAAAAAAGTAAGTATTGTGTGTTTTTTTGCTGTCTGTCCTCACAATTCATTGCTATTATATCAGGGAAGCTGCATTTGCAAAGGATAGGTCTATATATGTTATAAATTTCAAATTACACTGTTTTATGCGTTGTTTATGGAACTTGTTGTCTTTCTTATCTCCATTACAGGCATATGTACAACAACTGGAGAGCAGCCGGCTTAAGCTGACCCAACTGGAGCAAGAGCTCCAGAGAGCCCGGCAACAGGTTTGGCTTTTTATTGTTTCCCATTTCTGTCTTATTTTGGCAAGGATTATATGTTGTCTTATAATCTGTATTTAAATTTCTTGACTGCAGGGAATTTTCATTTCAAGTTCAGGAGACCAAGCCCATTCAATGAGTGGAAATGGTACTTAATTAGCTGTGTGTGTTTGGTTATGTATTTTGTGTGTAGAGTTGCAGAGCTGATTGTAGTAATAATGACTAGTGATTTTGTTTTCAATATGTTACGGTAAATCAAGTGAACATTATGTTTGTGTGTTGAGTTACTGACTATACAATGACGCTAGGATTAACAATTTTGCTCCATGGTTGCAATAAACAGTATCCAGGCCTTGTATAGAATAAGTTATAGCCACCATTGGGGTGCTTGTTATATTTGTTACTTTATAAAGTTGGGGGACTTTTCATGATAGTTACTGATTGCTGACCATAAAACATAAGCAATTAGCATTGTCTCTGGAGATGCGCAGTATTCTAAAATTGGGAGGGAATATGCTTGGCAAATGACAGAGGTGTTGTGTTCTTGTCACGGTCCCCTATATATAAATGGATATTCACTATAAACAATGCTTTGCTTAGACTTGCATACCACAAATCATATGGGCCATCTCATCATCACACCTGCTGCTTCAGCAGCTCTAGGTTGTTTGTTTAGTGCTCAAGACAATCTTTATGGGATGCTTTTGTGTAGTTACTGTCACAGATTACAAATTAGACACCTAGTGCAGTGGGAGTCGTATAAAGTTTGGCCTGCCAGCTGGTGTTTAGGCTTTTGATTCTTTAGCCACGAGCTTGTTATGTGATTTGGACATTGTTGGAGGTTTACCATTTTGTCCATTATTATTCTATTGTGATTCATATCGGTTTGCTGTCTTAATTGCTTGTTGCTACTGATTCCAATTTACTCCATTGTTTTGGCATTTGATGTAGATCTCTTATACAGATGATGTTGATCACATTGTTCTACAGGTGCCTTGGCATTTGATGCAGAATACTCACGGTGGCTAGAAGAACAGAACAGGCACATAAGTGAGCTGAGGGCTGCGGTCAATTCACATGCAGGAGATACTGAACTTCGTACTATTGTTGACAATGTCGTTGCACACTTCAATGAAGTTTACAGGCTGAAAGGCACTGCTGCAAAAGCTGATGTTTTCCACATCTTATCAGGAATGTGGAAAACACCAGCAGAGCGTTGTTTCATGTGGATAGGTGGCTTTCGCTCATCTGAACTCCTCAAGGTGTTTTTCGTATTGCCATAGCTTTTGTTTTATGCTTTTCCTTCTTTAATACACAGAAGGTGGTGATTATGCGGTCTATTATGTGAACTGAATTGAATTTGGTGAAATCGGTGCAGCTTCTTGTGAATCAATTGGAGCCTCTGACAGAGCAACAGCTGATGGGCATTTACAACTTGCAGCAATCTTCCCAACAGGCTGAAGATGCTCTGTCACAAGGGATGGAAGCACTGCAGCAATCTCTGGCGGAAACATTGGCTAATGGCAACCCTGGCTCATCAGGTTCATCTGGGAATGTGGCAAACTATATGGGTCAAATGGCCATGGCCATGGGAAAGCTAGGAACTCTAGAGGGGTTCCTTCGTCAGGTAAATAAAAAAAAATGCTCCATGATATAATCCTTTTTTTTCATTTTTGTAGTTGCAATGTGGCTCATGATTTGCATATGCTGGTCTAAACATTGTACTTGTACCACATCACCATTGCTCTCATCAGTCATCTTCCCTCATTTTGAATATAATTATAGCTTTGGCATTTGATTATAATTATCTTTCATTTGGTTATAATCAGGCTGATAATCTGAGGCAGCAAACACTAGAACAAATGCACCGTATACTGACAACTCGGCAATCAGCCCGTGCACTTCTGGCAATAAACGACTATTTCTCTAGGCTACGAGCCCTTAGTTCTCTCTGGTTGGCCCGACCACAAGAATAAGTAGCAGTATGTTATCCCCCTGCGAAGTTAACATGAATATTTATCAGTTCACCACCCTCTTGCTTGGCCTCCAGTTCTCGTCTTGCCATTGGGTGGGTTGCTGCTGTTGGTCTTTGAAGCCGTCTCTGGTGGCAATTGTGGTGCAGTTAGGTCATAGTTGGTGTAATTATAGGGTTTCATGTGCAGTTGTAACGCCAGGTTTGCTCACACAGATGTATGCTTATCTTCTTGTTGTAAAACAATTGGTGGCAATAATTCGATCATGTTTGGTGTTTATTAGAACTGATAAAGGGAAATAGGAGTGTGATTTGTAACATAGGTCACAGTTCTCGATTTGTATACCAGAAAATCAAATTGAATCAGGATTATAGTGTTTTTTGATTGCTGCAGATTTTTCTTTTGGCATGTCTTCGTTACTCTTTATGTGGTCTGCTACTTGCTGACATCTTCTAATTGCTTCTTTGCACCTCTTGAGAACCAGCACATGCTCATTAAAATCCAAGTAGAAAACACTGGTGTTTGCCTTGTTTGTGTTTGGTAACGTGATGGCTTCTTGAAAATATTTTTTAATTAAAAATATATTTTTTAATTATTTTTTCAACACATGATGAATTTATCTTTAGCTTTGATAACCTTTTTGAATTTTTTTTCCCTCAAGATTACTGCTTAAAGTACTGAGAACTAGAGATTATGGAATTCACCCATTCAACACATAATTTAAGGCAAACCCATTGGTCTTTTACAATGGCTTTGGTGCATTTTTTTTACCTGTTTTACATGGCAGATCATGATTATCTTGGTGAAGTTTCAACAATTTAGGAACAAAAACATTCTCTTAATTTGAAAAAATTATTATCATTCATCCACCCTCGTAAAATAGGGAGTTGTATAATCATTTTATGATGAATCTCGTGTAATTTATGTTAGTGATCAGTGGTGAGCTTGACCCATGTAATTATTGAGCTTTGTATCATGATAACTGAGCTTGATGGTGATTAACCGAACTCTTTAGTTGACAGCAAATAAAGAGTAAAGAAATGTTCTAGAAAAATATTTTTGTTTATATATTTGCATAGATTTTAATGTGCATGACACGCTTAGAATTGGATACATATGCTTTTAATGCACAAAAAAAAATCAAAAACACCCTTATAATTGAAATCTACGCATTTAATACAAAGTTTATCATACTGCAACCATACGTGGATCTCAATCATGATTTTAATTAGAGAATAAATTAATTAATGGTGTGCCACCCGAGGGACCTAAATTTTTTAAATGTAAAAACAAATTGTAGGTTCACAAATTTATAAATTCTAAGCCCATTGAGCTTAGAATGATGGGCTTCATTGTGCCAGACACTTCAGCAATCAAGCCTCAAACGAGCCATCTTGAGGTTCACCCTTCGCTCATCCAACCCTGCAACAAACAACACTGCAGCAACTTGGTCGACACAAAAATAACCAGGCTTTGAGGATCTCGTTCAATCTCCTAGGTTTTGGGTCTCAAAGGAACTGTCTTTCTAAGTTAAGATTCTGGTTTTCGGTGGAGCTACCTTGTATAACAGGTACATGGCTTCTCTCTTTTCTCATTTTGTCTAGTGCTTAAATTTCTTATTTCTGTTTGATTGCTGAGAAAATTAAATGAAAAGAAAAGAAAACGAAAACGAAATATTTAATGCTTATTTCCTACTTCCACGAGATTTTATGGAAATTGGCAAATGGGAATCAATATAAACAGCCTTAGATGAAATTCCTGCTTTAGGGGGACCAAAAACATTCATGCTTGATGAGCCTATTTTGATTCTCACCACCTTTAATTGATCAAATTTTTCTGTCTTTTTTTGTATTACTAAAATGGGTTTATTTTAAAGAACTGAAATTTAGAACAGAACAGTAGTGAAAGAACAGGCTTTGAGGTGGATTTGTGTTTGCTTATGATTTTAGCTTGATCTGCTAGGGAGTAGGGAATGTTTTTGATGAGGGAGATTTTCCCGGCTATTATTGAGCTCATTTAAATTTAATTAGTTATTAATTTTTAACATGTCAGCAATAACTCATGTTTGCAGATAAAGAATCTTGACTGGAAGGGAAGATGCCACATAGAACACGGCCGATGACTGCACTCTTGGTGTTCTCTGGAGTCAATGTGGTCTTGGTATCAACCATTACTCCAGTCTATGATTTTGTTTGCTTCCTTCCTTACTGGGAAAGAAGGGTATGTTTGTAATCTTCATTCCCATTTCTTTGTTACTAGAAAAGGTTTTTTTCCTCAATGGAGAATAGGGTTTTAGCGTTGTTGCAGTAATTTGTAAATCAGTGTGAGATGAAAGCTTGGTAGATAGAACGATTTATTGTGTTAATTATTGAAATGAAAATCATAAAATGTTGAGCGTGTATTACCAATGCTTATTGATTGAACATGGAGTTTAGAGAAAAGAAGACATCCTTAAATCAGTAGCACCATGCACGCTAGTCCACAAAGTGGTGATGGGAATTACGAACTCGAGCAAAATTTCTTTTATAAACAATGTTTCCTTTGTAAAGAGCTAATTTTAGTTTTAATCAATCATATGAGTTGTTATAGTAGCATTGTTTTTATGTTTGTGAGCTTTTGAAACATTGAAAGAATAATGAACAAAAACATCTCTTTTGACATGTTGAACATCATATTTGGTGATTGTTGTCACTCTTTTTGTTTTTTACTTGTCTTGCATTTGTTGTTTTAGAGAGAAAGCCGCCGTCAGGAACGTCAAGCTGCCTTAACAAAGGATTCCAAATGAATAGAGATGGGTCTTTGAGGTTAGAAATTTATGATGATTGGTTTGTAAATGACCTTGTGACGTTTAATATTCGCCTACTTCTTCTCCCATCAGAATATACAAAAAAAAAATGTTAAGTTTAAAACATCCTTGATCAGAGCATATAATGGCACCTGGTTCAATTTTGTGGCAGAAAGATTTCATGGAGAAACTTGATTGAGATATCAGAATGGCTCTCTGAGGTTTTGTTGGGAAGCGTGTGGTAGGTTTAGCAATACTATTTTTACACCTGTGACTTTTCCACTCTAGCTGGATCCACCTGACGACATGTTATTTAAAGAGAAATGATAGATTTTCCTCACAGGTTTCCGTTAGTTGCGTGTCTTTTATGCTTTAGCCATGGTCATGCCTAGTGTTACAGGGACTACCATTGATGCAAACTTTCAACTGGAAATCCCTTGAGATTTAAGCTATTACTTTGTACATGGTGCCATAGCTATCAATTTATACAAGCTAAATAGCAGATCAAATCAGGTGATGTGTACGTATTTTATATTCTCCAACAATGCAGTTGATTCGGTGATATCATTCTGCTGACCATGGTGCGAAAGATGCCATCCAGCGGCCACATTCCTTGCCTGGGATTGCAAAACGAAAATAGTTTGAATTGGTCAATCATTTTGCTAGCTGGAAAACTTACCTAACAACCCTACCTATGACATTCTAGTTTTTTGCCAAACAAGTTCATGGCGCCTTGAGCTCCCAGGTTCTGCAACAAGAAAGGGGTAAAAAAAAGGGTGTAATTTTTAGATTTGGTTTTTGACAGAGCATGTTTCATGGATAAGTTACCAGTAAATTGTGCCAGTCATACAAGTTGATGGTTTGATAATCATTCAATCCTCCTGTGAAGCCTTTCAGGTTATCTTAACTAATACTGCCGATAGCAGAAGTAGAATTTTTAGCAAAAACATGATAAGTATTGACAAGAGGAAGGCCTGTCTTAGAGATTTTTTTGGGTATCATCTAAAAGGCTAATCTCATAGAAATAGTTGAGTTTTGTAGACGTAGACTGGGGAAGGGAAAGGGAAGGGGGAAGATGGAAGGACGAAGAAGAAGTAGCAATTGGTATCTTCTTCCGACAGCCCCGAGGGAAAACTTGCTGGTTCAGGAAATGCCTAATTATTATACATTTAATAATTTTCTTTCTGAAGTAGATATGAATTCTAATAATTTCCGTTTATTTAATTATTACATGATTAATTTCTAAATTATAAAAAATAAGCATAGTTTAGTTAGAGGCGGAGCCAGAGCAAAATAAATTTCTAGGGAGCCAAAACTTAAAATTTACTAATTCTAGCCCTAGAATTTTAAATTATTCAAGGGAGAGGAATTTTTTTTTTTTTTTTGGGCAAGGGCCAGGATCCTTGCTATCCTCTCGCAACCTCACCCTGATCTAGACCGAGTTACAATTTTAATCATTATGTAACTAAGCAGCAATTTATTTAACTAACAATTTAACTATATTAATAATTTTTTCAATAAAATATATTTGAATCCTAATTGTTATAATTTATTTAATTATTATTTAACCAAGTTCCAGGGAAGGAGACAGAGAAAGGGACGTCTAAAATGACAATCCTACAACTAAAAAAAGTGAAATTATTATTATTATTATTATTTTATTTTATTTTATCATGCCAGATCCGAAATCCAACTCCAGCTCAACTGGGTCCCTAGTGATCCACATCGTAACCGTACAGAGAACCCACGCGTCCAGAATCCAGATATTTTTGTTGGGAGTTACGAGAGAATGCACACATGATCGTGGGATAAAAATCACTAGTAGTCCTTCAGGAATCAATGCTCAGTCAGATTAGTCCTGTGCCTCATGTTTTGTGCAACAGTTGCTGGTTTTTGTTTCAAATATTCGAGAATAAGAATAGAAAAAAAAATACCTGTTTTATCTAGAAAATAAAAAACAATAAATTTTATTACAATTTTAGAAAACCTTTTTGTCTGAAAAGAATGCTTACATTTTTTGAAAAAAAAAGTTTCCTATTTTTATTGGATAATTGGACCCGAACCTTTGTAAATTGTAATTGATAATGTTATTCTAAATTTACAAGAAAATTAGGATCTCAAGCGATATTGTCCCCTGGCCCGTGTACTTATGTACTTTGTGGATGGTTTTTCAAGCAACTCTACTTGTGATGAAAAAAATAACCGAACAATTTAGAGAAAATTAATTGGAAAAACAAAACCTAGAATGAATAGCTTGTTTTTTAAAGTATTTTTATTTAAAAATATATTAAAATATTTTTTTATTTTTTTAAAATTATTTTTAACATCAGCACATCAAAATAATCTAAAAATATAAAAAATAATTTAAAATATAAAAATATAAAAAATAAATATTTTTTTCAAAAATATTTTTAATATGCAAAAACTACTAAGTTAGTAATCACTCTGCTTTTGAATTGTAACATATATTCCTCATCCAGCTTGTTGATGCTGCAGGTAAATAAGCCAATGCCCAGAAAGTATATGCATTCATGATCATGATCATGATCAAGATGCTTATAACAACTTTCCTTGTACTCACTAATATATTGAAGTTTTCTTTTGACTATTTATCTAATGTAATCTCATAACATTCCTGGTTTAATTATTAGTATTTTTATTTTTGGCTCTTCTAAATAACTTTGTTATTAGAGATGCTAGATGAAAAAAGCTAATATACTGTATTAGCCTCAAAGAATCGAGGCATAATGAATTTTGTTATAAATAGTTTCATGATTAATCAAAAATTAAAAAATCCCAACAAAATTCCAAACAAATTGGGCTACTAGATTTTGTTATAAATACCCTCAAATTAAAAAAAAAACCACTTTTTCATTTAAAAAAAAAACGGATCTAATCAAAATCAATCAGTTTGAGTCGATTTGTATTTTGATTTGATTTTGAACATTTTGATTTGATTATTTTATTTTATTCAAAATCAAATCAAAACTTAAAACATTCACCTCTAATTTTCACTAATAGAACCATTTTTGCTAGAATCAATAAAAAACTAATTCTTTTTATAAAATAACGTCATCTTATCTAAAAAAAGTAGAATTAAAATGAAAATACAGCTGGAAAATCTAAATAATTAATGAAAGGATGTCATTAATTGAGAATTTTTTAAAACCTAAGAATAAAATTGATAGAAAAAATAATTTAGTGGTAAAGTTAGGACTACTTACAAAGTTTGATGAAATTTTTATAGTTTTTTTTTTTAAAAAAAAACTACCCTTTCAAAATTTTTAATACATGCATGGGATTAGGTTTAGCAGGTTTTATATTGAAAAAACGTAACTTGAGAAAAGAAATACAAGAGGTGCGTACGAGCCACTTGGATCTTTTAACTCCTGGATGCCATGAGATGCTGGCATGATCATAACTAATGTAAAATGAGGGGTTGGTATGATCGATCAAATGCTAATATATATTTGAAGAATTATTCATGATTTTTAACCCATGATCATCATGGCCAAAGAATATAAAAAAAGCCGCCACCAACATCCACATTCGTGGGTGTGTAAAATCAGTGCATGACAAGGACGAGCTTCTCAATTAAAACTTCACAAGCATAGAAATAATGGAGTTAAGTAGGTCCCGAAAAGGAAAAGCCATTAGGTTAGATTCAAGCTGTGTCATGTGCTCTCCAAGCTTTCTCACTCGCATATGCGTTTGTCCCATCTGGTACTGTGCCCAGACACTTCCTTTTACGATATCTCATGATCTGTGTGTGTCTGTGTGGATGGCTTCTTATTTTCCGTGTCTCTCCTTGCTTTCTCTCTAAACTTCACACTGTTCCACTCCACGTTACCTCCACGCAGGAATTGCTTGATCAATGGATGCCATTTGATCTCATCTTGCCTCGATGGCTTGTCCCTTTTCTAGAAAAAAAACTAGGCTGTGAGGCCATGGTACTGTTGCTTGAGAGCCCACTGTTCAGTCTCCTGCCATTAATTAATTATATGTTCTTGATTCAACCTTAACAAACACCTTATCAATCTATCTATCTCTGCTCCTCTCCGGGAAGTAGACGTTAAGGTTGGTCAGGGTGTGATCATCGGCATCCTGACAGCTTCAAGACATCAGTTTTTTTAGAAAAGTAGGAGAAGAAAAAGAAGAGGCACTTTGCTTTGCTTTTTGGTGGAAGCAATGAGTATTTGAGTGTCACCACTTCAACGGTAAACTGTAGTTGTTGTCGTTTGGTAGCGCATCAATTAAATTTTGGCCGTTGTAAGTGACCAAAATGAATGGCGACTGTTGGGTTTGTGTTGAAGCACGGGAGAGTAATTGTGGGTATTGATCATCCCAGTTATCGAGGTTGGAGGTTTTCTTTTTTTTTTTTTAAGTATGGTATAATGTTTTTAATTAAAAATATATTAAAATAATAATATTTATTTATTTATTTATTAAAAATTATTTTTAATATTAGCACATCGAAATAACTTAAAAACACTAAAAATATATTAATTTAGAATAAAAAAATAAAAAAAAAACATTTTAAAAAAACACTATTAAAATGCAAAAAAAAATAGACTCTTAATCCAAATAAATTATATTAACCTATAAGAAAATTATTTGAAGTTGATTTTAATTTAATTAAATTAACCGAATTACTAAAATCTTATTCGAGTTAACTAGAATTCATCAAAATTATTATATTTTTTAATTTATCAAGAAACTTAACCTTGAAAAAGTTTCTAATAACAGATTTTTCATATCAAATCAGCGGGCTAAACTGGACTAGATTTAATAACTATAATTATTTAACTCATTCCATCTTAATATAGGTTAGCCCAGTGTTCCAAAGCTTCTTTGAACTCAGTTTTACTTTAAATTATTTTGTATATTTATCTAGTTAAATTTAGATGATAAGTTAACTCATAATCTAATCAATGGTAATATTAATTCCTAAGCAGCTTTTGATAAAGAAAGAAAACTAAAATGATACACTTTTGAACAAATTATTTAACCTGATGACTTTAGATCAACTTGACTGTCCCATATTATTGATATTCGGTTGGAGGGTAATTTTCCGATTATTGATCAAAACCATATAAATCAGCTAGAAGCCCCAATTCTAGACGATGAAATTAAGGCGGCTATTTTTGGGATGAAGCCTTATAAAGCCCCGGGAC
>Ga0325411_1001332_pt1 | contig 27477 bp, 10 predicted proteins | sample PopdelMetagenome_13_FD_206181 | JGI IMG/M metagenome (GOLD analysis project Ga0325411, IMG submission 206181) | Populus deltoides microbial communities from Bellville, Georgia, United States - Xylem-PdIQD-R4 | ecosystem: Host-associated > Plants > Phyllosphere > Stem > Wood/Secondary xylem...
CACATTATATGCACATTTTGCGCCTTTTAGATCTAAAAACCGTTATCAATGCCCCCATCTTCATCTTTCCATTCCATTCATTTTTTTACTCGAGTGATAGATGTTCGATGCTGTAGAGTTTGATGATTCAATGTATCATGTAAATGCTGTGTGTTACAGTTCAATATATATATATATATATATATATATCTTTCATTTATTCCGTGATTCAGATACTAAAATAAATATTTGCTGAAGTTAAAAACCATATCTATCAAGATAGTATGATAAACTCATTCTCTGTATTATTAATAGGATCTCTTATAACAAGTCGCATACTCTAATTCAGGATAATTATTTGAAATTTTAATAAAAAATTAGATTTGTTATCTCATATTTGATTTTCATGAAAAAATACCAATTAATATACAGGGTGTGTGTGTGTATATATATATATAATTCAATTTCTCAAAAGCTTTGATCTCTCTCACACACACACCAGGCTGTAGCTAAACTTTTTCTAGTTCATTTGTTACTCACAAAAATAATTTTTGATTCTTTTTATTATTATGTTCTTTTAATTTCAATAAATTATTTTTTTTTGTTTTTATTTTACTTGTAGTGCTTTAGAAAAAGATATGACCTACATATGATTGGGAATTCGATGATTTTTAAATTTGAAAATTAACCGATGCATTTATAAAAGTATAGATACTCAAATAAAAATAAATAAAAATACATACACCCAGATAGAATAAAAATAAAACTCCCTTCCCTGTCAGCAAAACAATCTCACTCATTAAAAAGAACACGGCGAGGCTTGTACGAAAGATGAACATCAGCATTCTATACATCATTAAAAGAGCGTGTTTGGCCGTGTGGTTGCGAGTGCTTTTCAAATAGATTTTCGTGTCGAAATACATGTTAATAATGTTTTTTTATTTTTTAAAAATCATTTTTGACATCAGTACATCAAAACGATCCAAAAAGTACAAACCGCACTCAATTTTAGCAAAAAAAAAAATTCAAATTTGGAGAAAACACAGGTACAAACGCAGTAGCAAACGTTCTTGTATAGATATTTTCTTCGCCTCTGATTTCGGTCGGGAATTGATACTTCCACAGCTGCTTTTATGGTCTGAGACACCGTGAAATAGACTGGCAGTGTCATCTGCGCTGCTGGATCTGAATATTGTGTCTCTCTCTGCCTTCTACTTTCCGGTCTCCACCTCAAGCATAGTATCTCGCCAGTCCCTGTACCTAAAAGTGAGCATCGATTGATTTGGTTCGGTTCGTAGAAAAAAATCTAACTAACCGACCAATTCAAACCAAACACCTCGATTTGGTTTGCTTTTTTATTTAAAAAATCGATTTAGTTCATGGGTTTTTTAATTAGGTTTTTTCAAAAGGTTTTGATGTAATTAACCAGACTCCTTTTGGATTATTTTGATTTTTTAATTTATAAAAAATTAATTTGGTTTTCAATTCGGTTTTTTTGTTTATGAAATCAGGAATTCAAACCAAATTGAATTTATTTTTTTAGATTTTCTTGTCAGTTCTCTCAATTTAATATCTTTTACACATTTTAGGTAAGTTTTATTTGACTATTAACAGGCTGTTTATTTTTACATTTAAAATCATATTTATGTTGAAAAAAATTAATATATTTTAAAAAATCACACAGTAACAAATATAAATTCACTTGAAACATATTAAAATATTTTTTTTATTTTTAATTTTTAATATTAGTATATTAAAATAATTTAAAAATATTAAAAATATATTCATTTAAAAAATAAATATAAATTTTTTAAAAAAAGTTTTTAAAACTACTTTTCAATGTAGTATCAACCACTGCCTTGATGGTGGAGACATGCCATCATTACTTTACATTTCGTCTTTTCTTCTTGACGAAGACGCTTCACCTACCACATCCACCACACGCCATATCCCGCCACTACCACACGCCATGTCCCGCCACAACCACAATTCAATGAATATGAAGTGGTCTTTTTTAAAGTTATTTTTAAAAAATATATTAAAATAATTTTTTAAAAAAATAATTTTAATACTAACACATTAAAATAATTAAAAATTTTCAAAATTTCACACCTGTTCGGAGCACAGTACCATACAGGAGTATATGCACATTTTTTGACCTTTTAGATGTGAAACTATTATCAATTCCCCCGTCTCCATGTCTCTATTGCGTTCAATTTTTTACTCGAGTGAGGATGCAAATTTATTCACCACAAAATGGAAAAATAATGTCTCTGTTATTTTTTTAAAGATTAATATTTATTTATGGATTTGATATGGATTAATTTTAGTTATTCTTTTTTTTTACAATACAATTTAATCTTATACGTAATGCTATTTTTTTTATAAATTGGGGTGTTCGGATCAATTTACGCGCATTACGACTAATCCCGGGTCCACTGAACACCCTGCAAGCCCAGTGAACAGGTAAGGCGCCACGGGGATGACATGCATGCACAAAGAGGATCGAACCCGGATACAAAGGAAAGGAACAAGATGCTTCCCCCGCTAAACCACGACCTCAAGTGCACATAATGCTATTTCTTATGAAATATAACATACTAGTAATAAAAATCTAAAAATCATGAAACAACAATTATCCAGAAAAACAATCAAGATATGTTTAAATATGTTTTAAGAGTATTTGAGAGTGTGATAATAATTATTTTTTAAAGTGTTTTTTACTTGAAAATATATCAAAATAATTTTTTTTATTTTTAAAAAATTATTTTTAATATCATCACCTTAAAATAATTTGAAATATAAAAAATTTAATTTAATTTTTTTAAAAAATCATAAAACATGAGTTGCGCCACAACCCCATAAATCTCTTAGTTCAATAAAACAACGACTTCATTTTTTTCTCTAGAAAATTCAGAGAAACCCAATTGTGAGGTTATTAAAATCAATTTAATCTAAAAAGATTAATTTAGAAAATTATCAATTCAAAATTTAATTTGGGTGAAGTTTAAGATAAATTAAAAAAATATATTAATTCATTGAAGGTTTGTTTTTGTTTTATAATATGCTTTCAATCGAAAAAAACATCAAAATAATATTTTTTAGAAGTTTTTGTTGTGCATATGTAAAAATACAAGTGAAAAAAATTATTTTAATATATTTTTAATTAAAAAGTATTTTAGAAAAATACCATACACCATAACTCCAAATACATATCTAACTAGGCTGGTTAAATATTTTTTTGAGTGTTTTTTTACAATATATTTGTCTTGAAAAATATTAAATTAGTATTTTTTAATAATTTTAATTTATTGATGCTAAAAATAAAAATATAAAATTTTTATTTTAAAATTTTTTCATTTTAAAAAACTTTTAAAACTCACTTTTCCCACTTTAATCATATCAACAATGAGAAAATTTAATAAAAAAACTATTCTAATAAAAAATATTATTCAACGACTTCGAGCCGCCAACCACCCTACCAAAAACCCAACAACCGGACCCCCTTAATTTTCGTCTCTTCTACGTCTACGTCAAAAGTCCCCAATTCCAAAAGCATTTTTTTTTTTTCTTAAATCTTTATCTCTTCTTCTAATCATGGAAACCTCCTCCCCCTCCCCTCCCCCTCCTCCTTCTGCATCACAACACGGCGGCGACATGGAAATCCACCACCCTCCGATCACCACCGACTGGGACTGGAGCGATCTCCTGGACTTCGCCGTAGACGATCAAATCCCTCTCTCTTTCGATACTCTTGGTGACGATAATCTTGGTGACCTCACCCAAACTATCGACAATCCAACACCAGAAATCGAGTCTCAACAGGTTCAGCTTCCTGTTCCTGACCGGGTAAGGAAGCGAGACCCGAGGTTGACTTGCTCCAATTTTCTAGCGGGTATAGTACCGTGTGCGTGTCCGGAGGTGGATGAATTATTACGAGAGGAAGAGGCTACTTTGCCTGGAAAGAAACGCGTTAGAGTTGCTCGTGCCGGGTCGAGTATTGCTAGGTGTCAAGTACCCGGTTGTGAAACGGATATTAGTGAACTCAAAGGGTATCATAGAAGACACAAGGTTTGTCTACGGTGTGCTACTGCTACTGCTGTTGTACTTGACGAGCAAACTAAAAGATACTGTCAACAGTGTGGCAAGTTAGTATTTTTTGCAAAAAATTCTGTGCTTTATTAGTAAAATCGACGTCTTATCGTACGATTATTGATGCATTTTAATCTGGCAGGTTTCATGTGTTATCGGATTTTGATGAAGGGAAAAGGAGCTGTAGAAGGAAATTAGAGAGGCATAATAATAGAAGGAGAAGGAAGCCAGCTGATTCTAGTAAGGCGAGTGCAGGTGATAAGGATGTTCAAGGGGATTTGCTAACTGAAGATACTACTACTTGTGATGCTGAAGCTGAGAAAGGTTTTTCTCTCATATATAGTTTATGCTCTTTGCCCGTGTGTGTCTGTTTGTTACGCGCTTGTAAAGGTCTTCTTGTTTGAATTTTATTCGTTGATCATTTGCTTATTGATGGCTGACTTTAGTTTGCTCTGGATCCTGGACCTGGACCTGGACATGGAAATAGGATCCCGATACCTATTTTGATAGGGTTCTTATTATAATTCTATTTGAAATTAAATGCGCCAGTAGTAGGTTCATAATATTAAATAGGAAGGGAGTAATTTCCTACTTTTATACTACAGTATCCCAGCGAAAGATTTCTGATCAAGGAATTGGAAAGAGATTTGTGTTCCATTTCCAATTTCTAAGTGAACCAAGAAGCTTAATGTATTTATTCTATGCTGTGCAGATGGTTTGTGCTCCAGTGGTCAGATGGCGGAGAAAGAAGGGTTGGTTGAGTCTGAAGATGGACATGTTTCCACCATGAACTCTGATCCTAATTCTCAAAATGTTACTAGTGATAGTGGAGTATCTTTCACGGCTTTTGGGGACATGCTAATGGATGGGGGGAAAGATGATTCCAAATTTTCGTTTTCTCCTTCGCATTGTGACAATAAGAGTGATTACGCATCCATGGTTGGTCTCTATTATTGTGTGGATTCTATGTTTTGCATGCTTGATTTTGTTCATCTCCTTTTCTTTTTCTTTTTCTTTTTCTCTTTATTATATTATTTCATTTTTAAAATTTGTGGAGTTACTGATTTGGAATTTTTCTTGTAGTGTCCGACAGGTAGGATCTCATTCAAGCTTTATGACTGGAATCCGGCAGAATTCCCTAGAAGGCTTCGACACCAAGTATTTTAAAGAATTACTATTACAGTTTAGTATTTGAATGAGAAATAATTTATATGCAGTCAAGGGTATCAGGAGTCAGTTGACAGGTGGTAACTGTCTTTACAGATATTCCAATGGTTGGCCAATATGCCAGTTGAGTTGGAAGGATATATTCGGCCAGGATGTACAATCCTGACTGCATTTATAGCGATGCCACCATTTATGTGGGTGAAGGTAATATGCTAGATGTTTTCTATAAAAATCTCTTCGAAGGTTTAGATGAATTTAGAGTTTTTGAAGAGATGCTATCTACAACAATGCATATGCATGCTCTGTGTTGTATGTAGATCTACGCATAGTAATGTTTGATTGCTCCACTTAATTTTAGGTTTCATTTGAAGCATCTTTAATTAGTGAATCAACAAAACTACAGGGTTCTCTATTAGTTATTTGGATTTCTGTGCATGCACAAATGTCTAAGCAGATATATATGGTGATATCCATATTCTCGAGGCTGAGAGTCGAGAGCACTCATTTATTTTCATACCCATATATGTTGAAATCTCCGAGAAGGCTGATGTCTACAGTTTCTAATTTATGCACATTCCCAATGAGCACAAAGCAATCACAAAATTTCTCACTGTTGATCATTCACAAATGCATTTACCTCTCCTTTGTTTTCTCCTTTCTTGTTCCTCGCAAATCTGAAGTTATCTTTTCCCAAGCATGGTCGTCAATTTTCATCGGGAATAACTTGCGCTCCACACAACTTTGATTTCTGAATTTATCCCTGCCCATAGCTCATGAGAAGCTTGATTTTACCATTCACAGTGTAATGTGTTGATATTCATCCTCTTCTACTTTTAAGAATTTAATTGGTCTTGCATGTAATAACTAATATTTTTTCATTTGCTTTAACAAAATGGTTGTTATTGATGCTTAATTGCAGAAACCATTAATATGATCAAGTAAATAGTTTATTTTAAAATTTCTAGACTGTCATAAATATTGCTGTCTTAATCTCTTTTTTTTCTTTTTCACTAACAATTTGCTAATTTTATTAGATTGTACTCAATATTTGAACTTATACATTTACCTGTATGAAGCAGTTAGTTGAAGATCCTGTGTCTTATTTGAACGACCTTCTTGGTAGTGGAAAAATGTTGTCTAAAAAGGGCCGTATGCGTGTTTATGTGAATAACATGATCTTCAATGTCACAAAAGGTATGATAATTGTTTCATTCTTAATGTTTGTACATTACATGAGTGTATTGTTCCTAAAGGATGCAAGAACAAAACTAATTCAAATAACCAACCATAATTAACTGAAAGTCTGCTCTTAAATGGCCCTGTTCTTTATTCTTTTTCAATCATTTGTTCATTCCATTTGTTTAATCACTGAACACTCTATTGGCCTAGATGGAAATTCCGTGATGAAAGTCAATGTGGAAGGACACGCCCCAAGGCTTCACTATGTTCACCCTACATGTTTTGAGGCTGGAAAACCCATAGAGCTTGTTGTTTGTGGAAGTAATTTGTTGCAGCCCAAATTTCAGTAAGGACTTTTTTTTGCAATTAATCCATTTTTTTAGCATTTACTATGTACCATTTTGCCAGAAGAAGATTTTTTTATTTTTCAATTTTTATTGTCAATACATAGAAAGATTTTAACCAAATGGGGCTCTTCAAGGGATTATATGCAATGTGTTATAATAATTCATTTCATTTTGAATTGACCCCTTAGTGTGTTTCGTACTTATATGTGATTGCTGCCTACCAGTCTCATTTTTAGTTTGTTGGAAAAGTTGCATTGAGGCTGGATTCATTGTTTTTGAGCTCTCATAGTTCCTCATGCTTTATCATACCAACCCCAACCTCCTCAATTAGTGGATAACAAGTCAGATCTCCATTAGCATGGTAGAGAATCTTCTAGTTATGATCTATTTTCCTTATAAATAATAATTGATTTGTTATCTTAAGGATGAAATCAGCTTCCTGACGTGAACAACCTTAACTCAATAAATGCTGATTTTGTTTCACAAGGAAACCAGGAAGAAGTTTTTATCACTTGCTGCATCTCTGGTGCATGCAGATGATGCTATCAGAACTGAAAAAAAAAAAGTTGCAACAATTTCTCTGGCTTCAAACTATTTTCTAATGTGGTGGAGCTCTTTTTACCGGATGCACTATTATTTCCCTTAATAGTTCCCGACAACTGCATTTTGTTTTCTTTGCAGTTAATGGATGAATGTCTTCTATTAGTTTTTGAATTTCTTGTTTCACTATGCTGGAAATTCGTTATCATGTATCAGGCTTCAGTATTTGTATTTCTCTGCGTGATGATAATAGCCTTGCTGCTCAGCTCCAAGCCAAAAACATACAAGTTGCATACTGGAGTTCCCTTGAGCATCCCTACTAGTATTAAGTAGAATAACTGAATGTCTGTAAGATGATATCAACCTACTAACCATAGTGGGAAAATAAACCATTTGTCAACCAAATAATTGATATTAGATATTTCTGTTTTTGGTGTATCATCACCCTTCGACATCTTAATATACTAGTGTCAAGTGTGCCTGATTCTAATGCAGTTCAAATCATAAGGTGAAGGATATCTGTTTTTAAACTCTTTGGTGTTGTCTCTTTTAACTTTGTATTTATTAACTTAAACTTGCTATGAATCTAAAGAACTGCATCTTTCATTCCTTTTCTTTTGCATGCTAGTATATGCTGTGAAATTTTTTTCTGCCCAGTTCTATATTTTCTGCCCCTACAAAAATGATTTTGGTGGCAGGTTTCTGGTATCTTTTGCTGGGAAGTATCTTGCGCATGATTATTGCGTTGCTTTACCACAAGCTCATACCAAAGGAGGTCCAGGTCTTCACCATCAGTTATACAAAATACTTACACATTGTAATGAACCTAATCTTTTAGGTCCCGCATTTATTGAGGTATGTATCATGCTTTATTTGGGTGTTTCGCTGTCTATTGCTTCTTTTAACAAAGGAGCATCTGGCTATGTTTGTGAAGTTTTGCAGGACTTTCCATTTTGCATTTCTCTTTAAATAATGATTTTTAATTTGCTGACATATTCAAAATGAACAAGGGGATTGTATCTTTTTCCTGTGTTGTTTTTTGCAATAGTTTCTTTTGTGGTTTATGCCCTTTGTTTTTCTTTTCTGGAATCAAAATCATTTTGTTCTGAGATGCCAAAATACCACCTGGAGGCTGAGGTGTGAACTGATAATATGGTTGTCATGCAGTTCCAAATTTCAGACTGACTTTAAATTTTTAAAACCAAAGTGGTTTATGTTCTCGGTAAATATATAATTTCTAATGGCCCTTTGTTGAGGTCTGATGTGGCATTTTATCCAGTTTGGTAAGGGCAATAAATTCGAATTTATATCTTTATGAGTAATTGTTAAAAAAATACTGGATTCCAAAGATGAATTCGCGGGATGCTGGTTTGACTACATGTACCCATGAATTCTTAAATTCACCACCAAAATCATTCTATGTTCATGGAACCTCTCTACAGCTATTTTATATGGTTCTTGTTTTGCACGAGGTTGGTGATGAGGGTTGTTCTGGTATTGGGACTAGGTTGCTGCATCATGTTATCTTGTGCAATCACTTGCTATTGGTAGCATCATTGGTGCTTAGTATTATTGACTTCCTGAGCCTGAAACTAGGTGTAGCTGATTTTGTTTAAAAAGTATATTTCTAGTTATAGAGGTCAATATGAGTATTTTGGAAAATGGTTTTTAACTATAAATGTGTATTGCAGGTCGAGAATGAGAGTGGCTTGTCAAACTATATCCCTATACTTATTGGGGACACAGAAATTTGTTCTGAAATGAAAATAATTCAGCAGAGATTTGATGCATCTCATTCATTGCTTATTGGCTCAGAGTGTGAGGTTTCTACAATGAGACAAACAGCATTGTCAGAGTTTATTATGGACATTGCTTGGTTACTAAAGGAGCCTTCAGCAGAAAATTCTCAACAAATGATGACTTCTTTCCAGATTCAAAGAATCAATTCTTTGTTGAATTTCTTGTTACACCATGAATCAATCATCGTTTTGGATAAAATTTTAAAAAACCTGAAGATCATGATGGACAAAAAGGAGGCCAATGGTATGGTTAATGGCACTAGTGACACTAACATGAGGCTATTGCAGGGTTACATGGATTATGCAAGCAATATTCGTCATGAAAAACTCCAGAGAAGTGAAGTTTTGAAGCATCACTTGGAATTTTCTGGAAAGGAGAATAATTGCATTTCAGGAAGCTGCTGTGGAAACAACAAGGAATCAGTTGCTCTCTCCACTGAGGTAAGAATGCCAGTTGATCACTTCAAGTTTTTAGCAATGTGTTTGGTTTTGTCAATAAGGATTGAAAGCTTATGGATTTTTACATGAATTTACTATTCCATTAACCTTTATTGTTTACTTTTGTTGGGTTTTTGGTTAGTAACTTGATATATTGAATTTAAGAAACAAACTGGTAAAATTGTATGCACATAGAGCAAGCGACGAAAGAAACTTTGGTTAATTTCTGAGTGTTGACTCTTCCAATTTCTGGAAAATGCATCATATCACTATGATTCATTCTCTTAAAAGTTCATTGCAGCGATTTTTCCTTTGCAACTTAGAATCTGTTTTTTATATTGGAAATCAACTTGTTTGGTCCTGATTTTAAGCCTACATTCTCGATAAGTGTTCTTATGGATGCATCGACAAGAAGCATCCAGAGCTGCTTAAAACATGCTTTTGATCTGCTTACGTACCAAAAATTTTAAATTTTCAACTGGTTTGAGAAAAATATCAAGGAGATGTTTTTGCCATAAGCAGATGCATCTGCAACCCATGAAATTTTGAGGTTTTCTTCTTTTTCTTTTTATATTTTTTAAAATTTGTCATCGTTTTACTTTCTTCTAGCTGAATTAACAGCAGCGTGCAGCTGTATATTACTGTTCAATGCAGTGCTGTATCTACCTCCCATATTTTGGAAACTTTTGAATAGGGAGATCTTTGTCACACCTTGTTTGACTGTGCAGTGCTTTATCGATGCCTTTTATGTTCCTTGAAGGATCATATGAATTTTCTTTATTTGCAGAACTTGGAGCAAAGACCAAATGGTGTATTGGGAGCAATGGGAAACTCCAATTTTACTGTTCAAAGCGATGAGTTTCCACTTTTGACTAAAGATGTCGTCATGAGGATGAACCTCGTAAATGAAAGGCCCAAGAAATCATGTGGTCTTGTTTTCTCTAACAGAGTCTTGAAGTATCGTCCTTCATTTTATGGAATTGCTCTTATTGCTGTTTGTTTTGGAGTTTGCGCCCTTGTTCTGCACCCTCATAAGGTTAGCAAACTCGCAGTATCCATACGCAGGTGCTTGACAGACAGATTTTAGATGTTAAATAAATCCAGACTAAAATGCCATCTCTTGATCACTGGCTCTGTACATCCCCTTTACACTGTTAGATTAAATTGACCCCCCTGAAGCTCAAGGATGGGGTTTGATTCCTGACTTTGGAGTGTCCAAACTGCTATTTCTCCATGCTGCCTTGATCTTGCCCTTGTAGGAGTATCAAGATTGAACCGCGGCCTCCCCAAGAGTTGGAGATATCTGCTGTTTTTTTCCCAGTTGGATGAGAATTCTTTGTAGGCAATGTCTAATATTCTTGCATCTTTTGTTTCCTTGTACTGACAACAGCTTTCACCCCTAAGTTCGTGAATTATCTTTTTTGGCAATGATAATGATGGAATAAGTTACTAGGGAGATCTCTTTTTCTTCCTTTGCTACCGAAGTGAAGGTGTGATCACATTAGCATGGCTCTGAAATATATAGCTCCTTGGGTATCTTTTTTTTCCTTCAGTTTTTGGTTCTGTTTTTCGAAACCCAGAAAGTGTTTTATATTTATTATTTTTTTGAACATAGTTTATTTATTTTAAAAAAAGATATACGAGGTAAAAATTATTATACCAAATAAATATAAAAACATATTGTTACTTGAAAATATAAAAAGTAATGTCATGAATTTAAACCATGCACATAATGCTATGAATGTAACTCTAATTAATCAAAATCATTTCAGTTGAGACAAATACAAAGAAATTTTATAGTTTAAAGAAAAAAATAGATACAAGAGAGAGAAATCTTATGAAAAGATAATTTTATTATTTTTAATGAGTTATATATATATATATATTGGTTATATATGTTTTTTTTTAATAAATTTAAATAATAACTAATAAAATGTTACTACTAACTCTTATAATCATAAAAAATATCAAATAAGGATGTTGATGGGTGTAGTTTAATTGGTCAAGTCTTGAGTTTGTTCTTCAGATATTACCAGTTAAAGTGTCATAAATTTTAGAGCCACTAGAGGCTTATTTAATTGTTAATTTTAAAAAATCAAAGGATTAATCAGGATATGTATAAACTGACTCAACACTCATATTTATTTTTTTAAAAAAATCTCAAATAAGCGCCTGTGTGATATTCTCGGACTGGATTTTTTCTCGAGATCTACTTATTTTGATCAACACTTTTAATAGAAGCAGTTTGTGTGAGGAAGATCATAAATGATTTACTCTAACTACATTAGCAGCTTTGTAATAATTACTAGTCTCTCTATAATCTATTATAAACAAGTTATCAACACACTTATTACATAAAAAAGATTGTTTTGGGAAACATTTTTTTTTATATATATTCAAACCTGAAATAATAACACACGTAATTAACTATAATCTAAAATCTAAGCTGGTCTCAAGAAGTATCTAATCAACTATCCCAGGAGCCACGAATACATATATGTTCATAGTATCGAGACCCTATTTGGTTGCGTTGCTGCATTTTATTTCAATTATATATTTGAAAGTGCTTGCCACGTGTCGTGGTTTTATATGATCTAAATTACAAAATATATATAATTTATATTATTTTTAAATTTACCTTTTCAAACTCTGACCACGCAAGATAGTTCGTAACCAAAAGGGTTTTTCCATGTACACTTCTCTGTCTTCAGTCCCCGTCTTGCCAATGCATGGAAATTGAATGATATTATTTCTTATAACGCTACTCAACAATCAACATACTCGGCTGACTCACATACAGCTGTCTACAGTTTATTTTTTATTTTTTATTTTTATTTATTACTCCTTTGTCTTTTGCTTATTATTCCTTGCTAATAATAACAATGACAATAATATTTTAAATAATTATAAGTTATTAAAACTCACTTAGCCAGGCTGAATTTAGAAAAACTAAGTGGGAGTTAACTGTTTAAATTAGATAAGGTAACTCGGGTTTATTAACTCAACTTGTAACTCAAGCTTTTAAACAAATTATGAGTTAAGTTTTATAATTATGATTAATAATGTATACATAAGACTTTAAGAGATTAATATAATGATTTAAAAGTTTATTTTATTTTTTGATATTATGGTTTTGAATATGGGACCCATATTTATAATAATTTACTAGGTTTTTAAACAAACAACATTGCTTTTATTAACTTTCACTATTAATTAGGTTTTTCACACGTTATTTGCAGCCAAACAATATTAAATTAAAAAAAAAACTAGAAGAGGTTGAGAATTTATTGTACATACAGACTCAATACATTGCAGACGACAATAATATATTTACCATTTTGCTCTTTAAAAAACTCATTTATATTATTTTTGGGGTACAGTTGTAATTGCACAGGGACTAATCGGTTATTATCAATTTGATTAGGGTTTATGGTGTATTTTTCTTTTTATATTGTACAGTGTAATGACTTGCATACTCTTGACATGCAAAAAAATAAAATAAATTACTTTGATAAAGGGGTGATTTTGATTTTTTAATTCAAAAACACATTGAATTAACTTTGGTGCCCCTTTAAACAAATATATCTTAACTAGGATCCGAGGGCTTATTCATATTTTCCTTTTGGTTTTTTGGTAATTATTGGTTCAAGATAGGGGTGGGTTAGTCTTTTACTTTTTAAATGATAAGTAAATTTACTTGGTTAACTCTCAAGTTAAGAGTTTTTAAATTAGGATCGAAAGGCTTATTTGTCTTTTCATATATATATATATATATATATATATATATTGTATGGTCAGGGAAATTTGGTAAAAAAATATTTAAAGAAGAAATCCTGTTGGCACATTTTATTCATATGCCAGCGTGTTAAGCCACTCTATACACTTTAGGTGATGTGTGCAGAGAATTTTGGTGATGAGAATTATCCATCTACAATGATGTTAGAAAGATTACGATATCCTCTTCCAAATGAGAGGGCGCGTGTGGTGGTCCGGTCGGTGGTTTGACTCTAACGATCTTTTCTTTCTTTCTTCTCTTTCTCTCTCTCTTTGCCTTGGAAAGCATGTTGTCCAATTAGAAAATCCAATGTTATCCTCTTATTTTGTCTTGGTATTTGATCCAATCCTCTTACTTTTGATTGTATGATTTTTGTTTTAATTTCTTTTCATTTTCACCTTGATTGAAATGTTATTTGTCCTCTTATTAAAATGAAAAGAAGATAATAGAAACAAAAATAAATACAAAACTGATTGAATAAAAAAAAAAATATTATGCAAGGCCAAACATATAAAAAATATTATTTTAGAATAAATATTTTTCTTATAAAATAAAGCTCACTTGTATAAAATAAAAGGAGTTATTCAAATATTAAACACAAACAAAATTATATTTTTTAAAAATTATTCAAAAAAGTCTGCAAAACCCACGGTCTAGGTCATGAGAACATGATAAATTAATAGAGAAGAAATTAAAGATAACCATAAAATCTTCAACAACCGAAGGATGAAATTGGAGAAAAAAACCACACAAAAATTATGATTAAAAGAATGAGGGAGAAAATTAAAATAAAAAATAAATTAGAAGGTATAAAAAAAATTAAATTGAAGGGTTAATTTGAAAACAAATAAACTTTAACAAGAGGAAAATTAAATCAAAAAAATAAGGGTAGATTGAAAACAATAAAATAACATAAACTTTGATTGAAGGATGAAATTGAAAACCAACAAAACTTTAACAAAAGAGCCAAGGAAAAAAAATCATAATTCAAAAGAATAAGGATTGAATTTGAAAAATAATATATGATAAATTGTAATTCAAGGGTTAAATTGAAAATATTTAAAAAATTTATAATAGAACCAAGGATGAAAATAAATAATAAAAAGATATAATGATTGGAATTGACAAATCTAAAGATAAGAAGATAAATATGCACTTTCTCTAGAAGAGATAAAAAAGAAGGAGGAAAAAAAATGACCGTCGACAACAAACCGACCATCATCCATCGCCACACACCACCTCATAAGGAAGATTGAAGAGGACACAACATTGCATCTAAGGACACGATGAAAGAGTAGGTTTAGCCACTGGATTGCGCCGCACACATCACCCAAACACCATGGACGACACCTATTCGCTAGCGTGTGAACGTCACACCCTAACAGCTTTTTCAAATAAAAAAATAGTTTTCCAACTAAAAAAATACCAAAATGCCCTTTATAAACCTGAGAATCACAAAAAAAAATTATTATGAAAGTACACAAATGCCCCTATACGCATGCCTTGATTTTTGTCTTTTCTAAGGGTATAATCACATTTCTACTATATTCTAAAATGTAAGAAACTAAAAATAGCCCTTAGTCAACAACTCTAGTTTTTTTGACCTTAAGGGTAAATAAGTATTTTAACTATTTTAAAGTTTTTGAAAAGATTAAATCACTCTTTGCCAACAATTCAAGAAATTGTTAACTTTAAAGGTAAAATCGTATTTTAATTATGAAAAAAACATTGGAAAATACAAACATACCCCAAACAATATTTTAATGACTAACAGACATTTGAAAAAGACTACATTACTCTCAAGACCAAGACACTTTTATTTCAACTCAGGAGTATAAAAATAATTTTACTATAGCAATCCATAATAAATTGTGTCTTGTGTTACAATGAAAAACCTATACGCTATATATTTTTGTTAATTGGATACTTACAAACGAATGGACGTTAGCTTGTGAAGCACCATATTTCAAGTACACCTTTATATTATAGTTTTAAACTTGACTCAAGGTTAACTCATAGTAAGGCTCAGGTTACAACTTAGGAGGATTGACTAAAGTCAACTATATATATATTCCTTTTTTAAAAAATCAAAATCACTATGCTTTGACAATTTTTTTCAAAAAAAAGTCAACGGATTAATAACCGAGTTGAACGGGTTAGTTGAATTTTTGTCATTTTCTATTTTTTTTGTTAATTTGAATTAGTCCCTACTTCAGATCAGTCAGGTCTCAGGTCAGCCTACTAGGTTAATCAAGGTTTTTATATATAATTTTCTATATTTTTATACTATATTTTATTTTAAAGAGTCAAGAAATTATAATTAAATTTGAACGTAATACATTTTTATGATAATTCATATTGATGAGGCTGAGAAATCTTTATTAGAAAGATTATAGACGCTTTTTATGAACTAATAAAACAAGACTCAGAAGACTTGGTGGGTCGGACAACACTTGCAAGAAAAACACTCCAAAGCTTAAGTCAATATAATGTTTGTTCAGGTGACAAAGAGAATAAATATTCTTTAAGCTTAAATGTTCCTTAAGTCTTGTATCGGATTTTTTTTAAAAAAAATATATTGTCTAGAGAGATAGAGTCTAGAGAAATAAAATCTAGAGAGATGAGCTCTAACAGACCTTTTATTTACAGATATGAAACTCTATTTATATAGACATTTTTAAAATAAATATATTAAAAAATATCTCATAAATATTTTATATAAATATCTAGAATATTTATAGAGATATTTACGGTGATGTGTACTTTATATAAAATATCTAAATAGTTTTTTCATGTATCATCAAATATAATTTGTTTAATTTATTTTGTTTCCCATTTTCCTTTCTTTTAATTTCTTCTTCCTCTTTCTCTAATTCGCTCTGTATAGATGAAAAAAGAAGAAGCAAACAGGTTTGCCTAGCAAAAGAATCCATCTGCTTGAGGGGGGGATCAAGGGTCGTGGTTTTGAGAAATGATGGTTAGTGGGTGTGATTGGTGGTGGAGATTAAAGAGAGGATGTATGATTGGACGGCTAGGTGAGGTCGAAGAGAAGGAAGGGAAGGGTGGTTGGCGTGGGCGAGGCTGACGAGAAGGAAAGGAGAGAGGAAAAAGGGGAAGAAAGGAAAGAAAAAAAACACATATTTTTAAATATAAAAAAATTATTCATGACATTATAAAAATATATCACGTGTATAAAATTAATCATCCCTTGCCAAGTTTTTATCTAAAAAACATAAAGTCATTAAAAAAATATTATAAAAAGATATAATAAATTTAAAAAATTCATAAAAATAAAATCAAATTGTATGTGAGTTGCTTGACATGACCCAATTATCTTGGTCAGTTCAAAGACAACCTAGCCATCCGGTAAAAAAAAAACTCCGATGATGAAATTGAGAAAAAAGGATGAGATTGACAAGAAAAAATCTTTTGACCCAAGTTTTTGCCTTGTTCGGGTTTAAAATTAAATAATGTGGGAGTTGTCCTGACATGACCTGGTCAACGAGGTCAGTTTAAATGCAACCTGATTGAATGGTAAAAACTTTTTGAGGATAAAATTGAGAAAAAAAATGAAATTGACAGGAAAAACCCTCTTTACTCGACTCCTTATCTAACCTGGGTTTAAAATTAAATTATATGAGAGTTGCCTTGACGTGATTAGTTAACTTAACAGGTTCGAAGATAACCTAAACAACTTTTAAAAAAAATCCGATGATGAAATTGAGAAAAAAAAATTAAAATAAAAAATGAGCTTTCCTATTCATATGAACAATAAAGCTGTATAAAGAATGTTTTTTTTGTTTTAGAATAGACTAGCTCGAGTTTAAGCCCTAATTACGGCACCATCAACATCATAAGAAAGATCTAGACAAGATGAATTCAATAACACCAAAGAAAGCCACCAACGATAACTTAGGTAGGCCACACTTGTCATCAAAGGCAAGTGAGCCACACTTGCAGCCAAAAGCAAGTGAGCCACCCTCCACCTTTCGATGACAAATGGGACACACTCGAGTCATCATTAGTGATCTTTCATGATGTTATTTGATTTGTTTGATTGAGACATTTTTTATGGTACTAGTGGGATTGTAATTGGGGCTTCAATGTGCCTCTATTGTTTTTTTATTTATTTTATATCTCTCCTCTCTTCTCTTCTCATGTGGAAGCCTATTTCATAATTTTTTTTTAAATGTCGCTATTTTAAATAACAACATGTTATGGATGTTATATTTTTCAATCGCGACATGTATAAATTGTGTTATTTCATTGATTCTTTTTCAAACTGTCTTATTTTGTCTAATATTTAAAAAACAAAACATGCTAAAAAGAAAAAATAGCCAACATTTTTCATGTGTAACGCAACGTGGTTAATAATATGGATGGATATTTGCAGATTCTCAATTTGAATTTATAAATACATCAAATAGATTCTCTAGTAACTAGCTAGCTACTCACGTCAGTGACAGTTTAACCCCACATTGCCTATACTCATTTCCTTTTCTTGATCAATCATGCACTGCTGCCAAATTATATAAATATCCCGGATGCCATGATGCTCAAGCTAGCTGATGCTGCCTCGCATGAATATATATGCTCAATCTACTCTTATTCTCTCACATACACCTATCGTTTTATGTCCTTTCTAACCAGGCAATGAGAATGTCAGCTGCCCTCTGCATCATTGGATGGCTAGCAGTCTTCTTCTCTAGAGTAAATGTTATTATAATATTGACAGTTCATTGCCCACAGAAATTCTATTACACAATCTTGAACATCAGTAGTGTTCATATGCTCCTTTATTTTGCTAGCCACTGTCCTGTGCAGGGACCTTTGTCACTCGACACAGGGAGGATTCTAACAGGATATAGCATTGGAGTTTTCTCTTACGTTGTAATTACTTGATAGTGTTGTGAAACCTCCATAATTATTGATCAATAGTGTCATAGAAGAAAAACTAGAAATAACATAATATTTAATGTGATTCGGTAATCTGTACACATCTACATGAGTTTGAAGCTTTTATTTTTATTATATTAAAATAGAGTTATATAATATTTATTTATAGTAGACCCTAAACTACTCAAGGAATCCTAGTCATCTAAGTAGTATTAATAATGTTTTCTATAATATCCCTTTATATTATCGTGGGGTGATGCCCACACCCCCAACCTATTAATCATCCCTAATAATAAAATAAAAAATAAATCATAAAGAAGTAGATGATGTCATTCCACTTCGCTTCAAGATTTGCCATTGAGCCACAAACCACAACATATACTCATCATTATCTTTTTACAAAAACTTCTATTATGACACTTCTAATCTAATTGTAGAGATTTTTCTTACCTGGTTCTGATGATAATATTTAGGGGTGAGCAAAAAACTCAAAAAACCAATTAAACCGAGAAAACCGAAAAAAAATTAACCGAAAAAACCGAACCGAGAAAAAAAAACTTTATCGATTAGAAAACTCAAAAGAATTTCTTGTTCGGTTCGGTTTTGGTTTTAAATGTCTAAAACTGATTGAACCGGAATGAACCGAACCGGTTCAACCATGTAACCGACTAAAAACAAATAGTATAAATAGTCACTAACTAAACCCTAAAGCAACACACACTCGCAGCCACCCCCCTCTTCCTTTTGCCTCCCTGCATCTTAATTATTTCTCCATCACATTCTCTTCTCTCCCTAGCAACAAATTAAGCAGCTCCTCACTCCTTATTTTTTCTCTTTGCCTCCCTACATCTTAATTATTTCTCCATCAAATTCTCTTCTCTCCCTAGCAGATCTATTTTTCTAAAAACACTAATTTGAGCCCTCATTTGGATCCAACTCGCTCACTATGGACAGATCTGTTTTCCTTGTCATCTTGATTAATCTCTAGTTTCTATTTTCCTTGATATTTTATAGGTTTTTGCTTTTTTTATTATGTTGTAATTTGCGACTTTGGTTGTAAACTGGAACAAGTTCTTGAAGAATAAAAACGAGATTTGATTCTTGATTTTACCGGTTTTTGAACAACAAAAACCAAATCAAACCAAACCGAAACCAGTCGATTTGAACCGGTTTCGGTTTTAAATTTTAAAAAATAATAATTTTGGTTTGGTTAATTTTTTCAAGTGAAAATTGAACCGAACCGAAAATAATCACCCCTAATAATATGTCCTATACAAAAAGGTTCCAATATTTGTAGCAGAAATAGCTCCAAAAAAATCTCATCAGAGGGCTTACCACATTAAATTGGGTAAGACATCATAAAGTTAATATGTATGCAGTAATTACTAACCTTTTGATATCTTCGTAGTAATATCTATTGCTTTTCAGCTCATGATCGTTATTGGGTCATCCATTATATTCTTAATCAAATACGTCATACCATGGAGAACGTTAGCTCTAACTGGTAAGTTAAAGTCTTGAAAAATATTATGTTGTTTCTTTGATGATGACTTCTTGTTGAACTAAAATATCAAAGAAATAGTAAATTTTATTTTAGAGGTCTTACGCAATGCTGATTGTCATTTTTTAATGTGTTTTGAAAGGTTTTGTTCCCTCCATTTTCCTGCTTATTGGTCTATGTTTCATTCCTGAGTTAGGAGGGTTACGATTCGATATGGGTGATTGTAGTTAAATTAATGAAATCAACCCATTTTCTGCCAGTCAAGATTATTTATGGATATGCAAAATTGATGGAATTGTTAATTAGTAAGATTGTGCGATTGCATGGAGTTCCGATCTTAATAGTTTTGGATAGAGGTTTACTGTTTACATCGTGGTTTTGGATGAAATTCCAGGAAGCTATGAGACTAGAGTACAATTGAGTATATTTTTTCACCCTCAAACAAATGGTCAATCTGAGAGGACTATTTGGACATTAGAGGATATGCTTAAAGCTTGTGTTATGAATTTTGAAATTGGTTGGAGTAGATTTCTACTATTAGTTGAATATGCTTACAAAAAAAATTATCATGCTAGCATTGAGATGACGCCTTACGAGGCTTTGTATGGTTAGACGTGTAGATCGTCGGTCTGTTGGTCTGATGTTGGTGAGAAAATGCTAATGGAACCAGAGTTGATTCAGATTACCTCAGAGAAGATAGATGAGATAAAAAAGAAGCTTCAAACATCTTAGAGTAGATAGAAGAGGTACGCGGATATGAGAGGCGTGATTTAGAGTTTTCAGTAGGTGATTATATGTTCTTCAAGGTATCACCAACCAATTGAGTATTCAGGTTTGAAAAAAAAGGCAAGTTATGTCCTTGATTTATTAGAACGTATGAGATTTTCGAGAGGGTTGGAGCAATTGCTTATAGGTTAGCACTACCATCAAACTTGTTTGCTATTCTTCTGGTATTCCACGTTTCTATGCTACATAAGTATATGTCAGATCCATCTCATATGTTAGGAGTTCAACTAGTTGAATTAAGAGATGATATGACTTATAAGGTGCAATCGAAAGCTATAGTGTATTGGTAAATAAGGAAACTTATATCAAAGGAAATAACTTTAGTGAAGTTGAAGCGGAAAGGCCATTCACGCGAGGAATAAACATAAGAACTCGAGGATAAAAAGTGCGAGGGGTATCCTCATCTTTTCGATGGTTTCAGTAAGTGTTCAATCATTTCTGTTAAGTTTCGAGGATAAAATTTTTATAAGATGGAGAGATTGTGATGTTTTGAAATGAATAGAAAAATAGTTAATAGGAAAAAGGCAACAATGCCCTTGAAGGCTTAGAAAATAGGTATAAATGAATGAGAGGTATTGTGGTTATTGAACAAATAGCTTGATAAGTATAAATAGGAAGATAAAAAAAAAAGAGAAACATGGAATTAGAGAGAGAACCATGAGGGAAAGAAGGAAGAAGAGAAGGAAAAACAAAGTAAGGAGAAAAGAATTATAAGAAATAAACCCCTAACTGAAGATTTACACTTTGGTTATGTAGAATCTAGTATTTAACTTTGATTTTGGTTTGTTAAGGTTTAAGGTTTTAAAGTTTATGTTTTAGGGTTAAATTGATGAATTGGTTATATAAGATGAATTAATTAATTATAGTGTTATTGAATGAATTATTATAAGTTGATTATATTGGGTTTTTGAGGTTTTGGGTTAAAACTCAGGATTTGCCATATTAGGTGAAACTAGTATGGAATTCCTGACCAGCCAGCCACTAATTAGGGTTGAACCATTAGACCGATTGGCTGCTATATTTTGTTCGATCGGTTAGGTTACATCGGTAGACCGATTGGTGAATAAAATTTGATCGACTAGTTGAGTTAAACAGATAGACAGATAAACTTGACAATGAGGTTAAATAATTCTTTTAGGTTTGATTAGTTTAAGTTATGTTTGAGATTAATCAAATGGATCGATTCCAGTTTATAATTACGTTTTGGTTCTTAAACATATAATGTTATGGTTAGACCCTAATTTAAATGTATTAAATAGATTTTACATTCCTTTCGAGTTCATTTTAAATGTCTTCTTTTGTATTAAGATATTCATAATATTCCACATGTTAGACATCAAGAGTTTGAAGTACATCCTTTAGCTGATGGATCTAAATTTGAGGCAAAAGAGATAGATGGAGCTGCTAAAAGATTATAATTATACCATATAATACCGCTTAAACATAGCAAATATAGTTGCTGATGCTTTGAGCAAGAAAACATCAGGGAGCTTAGCTCATACTTAGGAGGTACAAAGACCTTTATTTAGGGAGTTGCATGGGTTAGTGGATAAAGAAGTTAAATTTGACTTAACCTGAAAGTGAGCAATTAGCTTTCAGGTTAAGTTAGACTTGTTTGAAAAGATAAAGGCAACTCAAAAGAGAGATGACTCGCTACTCAGGATCAAAGATGAGGTTGAGCAGGGAAAAGTTGTAGATGTCGTGATTGATGAGGATGATATGCTAAGGTATGAGAATAGGCTTTATGTGCTTGATACGGATGATCTGAGGAGATAATTGATGACAAAGGCGCATCAAACATTCTACACGGTGCATCCAGGTTCTTCCAAGATGTATAAAGATTTTAAGGTGTGTTATTGGTGGAATAGGATCAAGGCTAACATATAATAAACTTTGTTTCTAGGTGTTTGACCTTTTAGAGGGTAAAAGGTGCACACTAGAAACCTTTTGGATTGCTGCAAACATTATTGATTTTAGAATGGAAGTGGAAAATGATCATAATGGATTTCGTGACAGGATTGCCTAGGAGTTAGAAGGGTTACAATTCGATATGAGTGATTGTCGACAAGTTAACAAAATTAACCTATTTCTTGCCAGTCAAGATTACTTATGGATAAGCAAAGTTGATGAAATTGTTCATTAGCGAGATTGTGCAATTACTTATGGATACTTTTGTTGGACTTTTAGAACCTATTCTTTCATTGTAATCAATGTTATTCCATTATGTTTAGTTAGTGCTTAACAATTATAATATTTGTATTAAATCTCGTATTAAGATATTGATTTATATTATGGACTTTAATTATGGTATTAGAAGCAACATAAAGCTCTGGTTTGTTTAAATGGTAAAAAATTTGTATGTAAATCCGACTTCACATAGGTAGAGAAACATGGGGGGATCTTATATATATACCGGTCATTAGACACTAACCATGCTAACCTAATTAGTGACCAACAATTATGCTTTTTGTTCATAAAGATCTCTGCAACTAGGATATGTCTAGGTTCTTTCTTAGCAGTATCTTCTTTCTTTCTCAAGGTAAATCACTAAAAATCTTACTAGTTCAATATCTGCATATTTTGTTCTTACTGTTTGTATTCAGGTTTAGAATTTGTTGTCACGATCATTGTGATCCAGGGGCATGGGTTGTTGCTTGAAGAGGTACTGATATGAGCCGTCTCAAGAGTGTTCGTATATTTCTTACTATATAACCATGGTATTCTTTAATGACTGCAAATCAAAATTTAAACAATTTTGGCTAATTTTCCTATAGAATCAGATTTATATATCAACATTCTCAATTGGAACGGGACCAGTTCCTTGGGTGGTCATGTCTGAGGTAGCTATTTTTACCTGTCAGGAAAACTGCTAAAATAGTTAATCTAGATTTATGTATAGAATGGAATAGGAGTCAGCCACAAGGCACGGTAAACCTAGTCTTGCTTTATCTAAGACCTTTTCCTGTGGCAGATTTTCCCAATTAACATAAAGGGGATTGCTGGGAGCTTGATGGTGCTAGTGACCTGGTTGGGTGCCTGGGCAGTTTCTTTTACGTTCATCTTTCTCATGGACTGGAGTAAGAAACGTCTCAAGTCAAGCGCATAATAGAAGTTACATAGTTCGCGTTGTCATGCAACTGTCTTCATGGATTATTTGATGGTTTTCACATTTTCAGGTACCTTCTTTGTGTACTCTGGATTCTCAGTGCTAGCAGTTTTATATGTGGCCAAGTTTCTACCATAAACCAAAGGAAAAACACTAGAAGAAATTCAAAATAGTATCGATTCATATATAGAGTGTGGAAAGTTCTGAAGGTTGATAGGATACTTTCAGGAGACGCTTTGAAGATATTGTTGTGTGATGTTGGCTCAATCACAATCCCTACTCGGAAGCGAAAAGGCCAGATGCCCAACATGGCATGAATACTCTCATCTCAGAAGTGTGCAATCAATTCTTAGGGCTCATTGGAATATTCAAATTCTTTTGTCGGGAAGTATATAGAGTACTAGTAGTTTGATATCTTAGCATTGTGACAACATTAGATGTACGTGCTTTGTATTCATTTAAAACAGATAGTGACAGGAACCACCAATTTATTAGATTAATGAAGAAGAATTTCCTTGCTAGCATAATTTCACCTTGCTAGATGATATTGATAGGACAGGACAATACACAAATTTCTTGATGAACCAAAGGTTTTGAGTATTTGGGTTAGGATTTTTTTATTATTAGATGAATTTATGATCCATATAGATTATTTAAATGACCTAATATATGTTTTTATGGACAAGTTGGATAGATCTAGCTCTAAGATTAGGTCTGGTTGCGTTATACGATCAGGTTAACATTTTAAAACTATAATAACATGAGATTCAACCATTAGATCGGGCTCAAATTTTTCAAGTGATTGAATGGGCAATTTTCCTATGGAAAGCTACTGTGTCACTTATCAAACCATCAAATCTTTTAAAATTAGGATTTAGCTCAAATGCTCAAGTTTTGGAAAATTTTGTTTTTATATGTTTTTTTTTCCCTTCAGATTTTATGTTTTAATTTCAATTTTTGTTTTATTTTCTTTATGTTTTTGGATTTGTAGTTGTTTTTTAGTAAAGGCTAGCTTTGGTTCTCGCGCTTTGCTGCGGGGGTAGATTATTTTTTTGTACAAAAAATGATATTTAGGTATTGAAATGAGTAGAAATAATATAAAAAATTGACCATGACAAATGTATAACAATGCTAATTATAGTTAAGTCAACACTAGATAACAATTGTTTATCATCATCATCATCATCATCATCAATAATATTATTATTTTCATTACAATTTTTATTTCTATCACCACTATTATTATTATTGTTGTTGTTGTTGTTGTTATTGTTACCATTACTATCATAATAATTACCATCAACAATATTATTACCATAACTACTAATATCATCACAATTATCATTATTATTATTACTATTACTATTACTATTATTATCACTGATACTATAACGACCACCATAACCACAATCATCATTATCAATAATATTATTATTTTCATTACCACTATTATTATTATTATTATTATTATTATTATTACCATTTTCATAACTAACATTACTATTAGTATTATTATTAATACTACTGCTGCTGCTAACATTACTATTAGTATTACTACTACTACTGTTGCTATTAGTATTATTATTATATATTATTTTGAAATAATAAACAATAGTATGACATAATATGAATACCAAAAATCTGATTTATAAGATATAAATATCTAAATTTTTTATCTGATAAATAATGTATATGATATAAATAAAGAGAAATTTAACCCATGGGTACTTAGTTATCATCTATATTAAGAGACTGTTTAAAAATAGAGTAATATTCTTTTATTTTTTTTGAAAAAAATAGAGTTAGAAAAAAAAAAGAAAATTAAGACTTACTATTTAAATGTAATATTTTTTTTTTTAAAAAAAAGAAAAAAAGTATTTTTTTTTCTAAACACACCTAAAATATCTAAAACTAAAATTTGATAATATTGTTACTTGCCAAAATTTTATTTTCCTTTTGAAAAATTGATGGAGTTATTTTTGTACTTTGGCTTTTGACCTTTCTTTAGTTTGGACATGGAATAAATGAGCTTAATTTGGAATCTTTGTATCTTTAGTGTATTCAATGAAATAATATCTTTTAAAATATTAATTTAATACTCAAAATAAAAAATAAAAAGTAAATAAAAAAGGACAAACTTTTTTCACCAGCAAACCTATTTCTAGGATTAACTTTTGTTTGACTAGTGTACTAAAATTTAAGTGTAAAAGTCAATCTCCCAATAAATAAAGTTGTAATGGGATATGTTAAATAGGCAAGAGAGTGTCTTTTGCATTTTATTTAAGAAAAATTATAAATTATCATTTTTATTTTATAATTAAAGTTTTAGAGAAAATATTTAGTGAGAACTATACACGACTTTAGTATATATTAATTAACCAAACACTTTTAATATTGTCATCAAGGCTAAATATAATTTCAATCATATCTTATTACACTACCAAACAGACCTTAATATAAAAAAGAAGAAGTAAAAGGACTCAATTCATCAAATTAGTAGGAGAAGGACTCAATCGATTAAATTGAATAAGTAGAGAGATGAAGTCTGTCATTGACCACACATAAGACGATCATGTCGTTTATTATAGTAGAATGGGTGGCATAAGCAATGATCCTTACATGTTGAAGAAGAATAACTTGTGTCTTTATATGTTTCTAGTTTATGATGTTCCAAAAAATCCAAGTAATTTAAATGTAAAGTTTATATATTGAATAATCCGTTAATCTTTTAGTTTTAACAATTTGATTCATTCTCTTTAGTTAAGATGGTTGATGTCTATTGTATGGTAAGCCAAGATGATTGGAGGCTGGTATCTGCAAAAGATTTCATTTTGTAGATTTTGGGATTCTTATATATTTAAGTAATTTTTTTTTTAAATGTAAAATGATATTTTAGAAAGAGATTCTCTGAAAATATATATTCAGTTGAGTATAGAGATTGTGAACCTGAAGTTTTGAAGGATTCATGATATATTTATAACTCATGAGTCTTGTCTTTTCATGAAAGAGGGGTTGAAATAGAATTTTACCCTAATAATTTTAATGAGAGAATATATCTCTAACATATAAATTAATAAAGAATAAATATTTATTATATAAACATTAATATAATGAAAATATGATATGCTTTTAAAGAATTTTTATACACTATCTATTACACAATATTAATATTGATAAAAATATATTGAATACATTAAAAAAATTTATACTTTTAACTACTAGAAAATATCTTATCTAAAATACAGCTCAGCGATAAGAGTTAAGTTTTTTTTTTTTTAAGTTGAGTTTTGACTTCTTTTTTTTTATTTTTTTTTAAGACTGGCTCATGAGAGTAGCTCTTCTTTTAGTGGGTGTTTGTTGTTATGGTTGCGGGTGAGGTTCACCCGCAACCACAACTTTTAGTGTTTGGTAAAATTAAAAGAGCAATTTTTTTGTCATGGGACCCACTGATAACTGTGGTGTGCCACAGGTTTTTGAGAAGCAGCATTTTGCTGCTTCTCGTCTAAATATTAAAATGCTGCTTCTCGTCTAAATATTAACACCAACAGTGGAGCATGGCTCCACTGTTCAGTGAACAGTGGAGCCATGCTCCACTGTAACACTGTTCACGTATTAACGTGAACAATATTTTTTTTTTAATTTCAAAAAACAATGAAAATTAATTCACTCGCATTGTTCGCATGAAATTTTTTTTTATAAAAAAAATCAGTGTAATTAATTGATTTCACTCGCACTATTCACGTGAACGTGAACAATATTTTTTTTGTTTGTTAAAAAAATAGTTTAAGGTGAATTAAATTTACTCGTATTGTAATCTCAATTTTATTCCTGATAACATTTTACATAATTTTATTGCACGCTCAAAAAATCAT
>Ga0325411_1001334_pt1 | contig 27456 bp, 14 predicted proteins | sample PopdelMetagenome_13_FD_206181 | JGI IMG/M metagenome (GOLD analysis project Ga0325411, IMG submission 206181) | Populus deltoides microbial communities from Bellville, Georgia, United States - Xylem-PdIQD-R4 | ecosystem: Host-associated > Plants > Phyllosphere > Stem > Wood/Secondary xylem...
GCATGGAACCCAGACCTATAAGGGAAACTTACTAGCCCTTTTGTTTTTTGGACACCCAAACCAAAACAGGGTACCCTACAATTCTTTAGATAGGAAAATGACACCCTAGGAAAAAAAAAAAAAAAAAAGGTAGGCTTTGCAGGAAACAATGAATTTAATTTTACTTTTTTTTGTATTAAAAATATATTAAAATAATATTTTTTTTTTTTAACATCAACATGATTAAAATCATTTCAAAACACTTAAAAAAAAACAATTTAAAAATGTTTTGAAAAGAAAGTTGTAACCAAATAACAAATACTCAATGTACAACTACTCCTCGTTTGTATGACTGTGAGGGTAAATTAGCTAGGACCCAAAAGGTGCCCTGTGAGGAATGCCTTTTCTTCTCCTCGCACTGGAAGGAGGTGGAGGAGGCGTGGGCGGGTATATGTCTTGCTGTTGCTGTGAGCCTTCACGCAACTCTTCTTCCCCTCTCGAAATGCCTTCTCTCCTTTCCATTAATGCCTCATTCTTCGCCTCTATGGTAAAGCTTGCTTCACCATTTCGTTTTACTCCTACAAGCTATGTTTTTAAAGAAAATGTCAAACAAACCAACAGATCCCATATAATTAACAAAACCATCCATAATCAGTATCATGTTTTTATATTTATTAATTGTCATTAATTAACTGTAGGGATATTTTTCTTTATCATGACGAAAATGGTGACAATGCTGACAAATTATAACCATGATCTGATGAATTGTGAGAAAGTGAAATATATATATATTCATGCAATATTAAGGTTAAGATCAATGGCAAGAACTAACCTTGCATCCTAATGAACAAAAGCGAAATGGGTCCAAAAGGCTTCTTCCACAAATTACACAAATATGAGCAACTCCTTTTCCATATTTTGGCTGTGGCCTCTCCTTGAGAAACAAGACCCTAGCACTGTTTATCACATAGGTTTGAACTCCACTTATGTCCAATACCTTTTGAATCTCTGCAACCCTCACTACATCGTGATATGAAGATCTCCTTATCTACCAATTGCCAAAGAAGAAAAAATCATTACAAAAAATGATAAACCTAGCTTAGAGAGACAGACAGAGCCTCATTCTTGTCCTAGAACTAGATATAATGAAAATGTGAACAAAATGACCTGAATCACTTGATGATCCTTGTGTCTAGAAGAACGGCAATAGAAGCAAAATGCACCACCTTCACAGTCTAAGCAATACATATTGCATTCATTCCTTGCTGCATCTCCATGTGTCCGGCACACGGTGAAAAAAGATGTGCTTAGCAATGACTCTAACCATGGTGGTACCAACATTGTATCCTATTAAACAGAATTCCCCAGCCCAAAAAAAAAAAAAAATTAGCACATATAACCCAAAAAAGAAAGAAAGAAAGAAAGAAAGAAAGAAAAGGTAAAGAGAATCGTGAGAGGGAGAGTAAATGATCAACAGTACCATTTTCAAAGCTGAATTTGCCTCATTAATGAGATTCTCAAAGAAAAAAGGTGATTGTATTGTCTAGGTAGATGATAACGGAGAGGACTAATCAGCTTAACGATCAAAAGGTAGAAGAAGTAGAGAGAGGAGGAGAACCTAAACAAAATGACCCGCAGCTTACAAAACGACGCCTGGACTCACAAATGGGGCAATGTTGGAAATTGAACGCCTGAGATCAGTTGTGGTGGCTAAAGATCGTCTACAGCCTTTAGATCAAATAGACAAGGATGGGTGGGATTGGCGCTTTCGCTACTTTGGATCTTCTTTGCGTCTCTACGTGGTCGGCCACTTGGCTACGCGTGGACTGTGATTAGCCTCTTCACACCAAAGATCTCCCTCCTATGTTTCTGCCACGTGTTCCCATCTTACTGTCCTGGCTGTTGTTGAGGTATACAGGGAAATTAAAATAACAATCACACTTTAATTTAGAATTCACGTTCCTTCCTCGGTAAATTGGCACTCATAGCTGCTAATGAGTACTTACTTCAAAAAAGAAGAAAAAAAAGAAAAAAAAAAAAAAAGAGTGTGGGATGAGCATAGACTTTTGAATTTTCCAGTGGCGATTAGGAGATACAAAACAGGCATGCAAAAGCACGTGACAATTTAATTTAAATTTTATTGATCTAAAGATTGTGAGTTCGTATTCTACCTACTCCGAATATAAAAGCTTCATGTTGTCTAAATGACTGATTTTAATTTATTTATTTATTTTAAAAAAAGAGACCATTACAAAGCACGGATTATCTATTCCCTTTCTTACAACGAAAAGTGTATGTGTGTGTATATATTGTAAGCCAATTATAAAGTATATTTAGTTTAAACTGGTTATTTGACCCGGGTTTTGATATAAGTTAGATAATTTTAAAAAATATAAAAATTTATTCAGTTTTTTAAAAAGTTATGGTTATAAATCAAAAACTTATGTATGTATTTAATTAAATATATCAAAAATTATTTGTGCAAATAAATAAAAAAAATAAAGTGTTAATATCTCTATTCAACTCTTCTCGCTGCAAGTTGAATAATTTTTTTATATAATATAAAAAAATTAATGTGTATGTGTTATTAGTGCAAGTCGATGCTTATATATAATAAAATATAGTAAATATCATATGCGTTAATAAAAACATGTAAAATTACTATAATGAAATACTATTTTCTTAGTCTTTGTAAAATAATTTTTCAAAACAAAAATGTAAAGAAAAAAATAAAAAAAAGAAAATTACAATAGAATAAAGATAAAAATAAAAAGAATAGTATAAATAGGCCAAATGTAAAAAAAAATAGAAAATAATATTTTTTTCTAAAACAATGTAAAGAAAAAAAAGGAAAAACTTGAAAAATATTACAAAAAATAAAGATAAGAAGAAAAATTGTAATAAATAGGCTAAGTATAAAATGATAAAAATCTCTAGTATAAAAAGAAAAAAATACAAGAAAAACTTGTTTTCTAAATTAAAAAAAATTACAAACAGTACTAATACAGTATAAACAATTGGGAAAATTTATAATTAGATAATTTTTATACGAAAACACAATTTTTTTTTTAGTATATGTATAATAATAATCAATATTTCCTTCTAAATATGTACCAAATATATCTTTTCCTGCTTTATTAATATACACCCAAATGTGCATTAACCTCTGTCGATACGGTTAAGACGAAATGCATAGTTAAAATAGATTTACACCTCAGTCAAAAGAAAAGGGTATTATTTCGCACCTGAAGCAAAATACCCAAAACAAAATACAGAGAACCGTACGTCTTCAAAAAGAAAAGAAGAGCATTAAAATTTGGTTTTACTACTTTTTATTGAGATATTAACTCTAATTATTTATTTGGCTTGTAGAGTTTGAAAGAAACCGTTGTTGAAATCGTATTTTAGTCTTGAAGGCAAACCGTTTAATCATTGACAACAATGTTCAACAAGTAAGTACATTAACATTATATTTGTACTGGTTTTAGTTTAATATTTTATCTCTTAAGTATAATATTTTTTTTATGTATTAATATGCATGCAAGAATCTTATTTGATTCAATTACAACTTTGAATATTTTAATATATATATATTAAGTATGTATGCTAGTTATTTGTTTTAATTCAATTGCAAGTTTAAATATTTATTTTTTTGTTTATATACATGCATGCAATTTAATTTAATTATTATACTTTTAGTTAGTATTATATATTTTAGTTTAACAAACTAGCTTTTTGACTTGTGCAACACAACAATGCGCGCTTCGATTAAATCCCTATTAAACCTAAACAAAATTTTTTCAAGTTTCACTGAACTATTTGACATTGTTATTAAACTCAACTAATGGGTCGACCTTGAATTCTCCCGACTTGACTCTCTACTTAACCCTTGTTTAAAACCAACTCCATGAAAGTTGCCTTAACATGATCCAATTGACTTGATAGGTTCAAAACAACCCAGCTAACTAGTAAGAAGCGTTGTTTGGCTTTAAAATGTTTTTAAGATGACATCCTTTTCTTCTTCTTAATATTGAGATAATGATATATTAGATCGATTCAGGCTTTGTGGTTTAACTCACCAAACCCATGATCTGAAGCATGGACTCCGTGAGTTTTAACAACTTTGTTTTTTAAAACTATTTTCTATTTAATAATATGATAACAAAAATAGACAGTCACAAAATTGATTACCAATAAAATATCAAAACATTTATTCAAGACTATGATAACCTCATAGAAAATAAATCGAAATAAAATTATGAAGATCAAATCAGAATCAACTAAATGTTGAAGGATATAATTGATAAAAAAAAAAAAAGCAAAGAGGATTATATCGAAAGAAAAAAAAAAGGAATATGGAACTTTAAAAAAAAACCCTATTTGGCATTGTTATTAAACCAGACCCAACAAGTCAACATTAAAACCTCCCAACCTGATTTCTTGTCTAGCCCGAGTTTAAAATTAACTCGCATGAGAGTTGACTTTACATGATCTAATTGACTTCACAGGTCTAAAAGAAACCTGTACAACCAATATAAGTATGATTTTGCTTTAAAAAATTTCATAACTTTTTTTTACTATTGAGATAACAATATACTGGATCAAAAAAGGCTTTGTGGCATAACTTGCAAAACCCGCAACCTGGATTATAGACTCCACTAGTTTATAAATTTTGTTTTAATAAAAAAATAATTTTTTGTTTAATGATATGATAACAAAATTAGAAGTTTGTAAATATTAAGTATCAATCAAAAATTAGGATGTTTGTTTGAGACTACGATAATCTTATAGAAAGAAAACAAAAAAATAATTATGATGACCAACATAAAATCAATAAAATGTAAAATGATGAAATTGAAAGGTAGAATTAAAAGAAGGAAAAAAAGCTTGAAAACAAATTATGGTGTTTCACTGTTCATATGAACACTAAAGCACTATAATGTGAATAACAAAAATAAATGCTTGTAAAAATCTAGTACCACCTAAATATTGAGATGTTTATTTGAGAGTATGATAACCTCATAAAAAATGAAAATTTTTTTGACAATTAAGTAAAAATTAATAAAATGTTAAATGATAAAATTAAAAGGAAGAAAAATTAGAATGTAAAAAATAGGGAAAAATTGAAATTTTTTTTAATAAGATGCTTCACTATTGATATAAATAGTGAAACACTATAATATTTTCCAATTCTTTTAATAGATATAGTAATTATATTTAAACCAAATAATTGCAATATATAAAATATACTAAAGATAGCTTGACCAATGAGGGATTCTTTATATATAGTTTAGGAAGCATCAAGCAATTTTGTTTCGTTTGAGAAACAAAACTAGTTGTTTATTAAGTATAATATAACTATATAACATTCAAGGAAAACAAAAAAGAAAAAACTTATGCATCTCTTACTTAAAAAATGAGAGAGTAACATATCAATATAGGGTTTACTTAAAAAAAGAGAGAGTGACATATCAATATAGGGTTATTGATACTTTATTATGCTAGGTAGTTTCCAGTATGTCATACAATATATGAATACAGACCTGGAAGAGATTCACTAACATAATTAATATTAAAACCACATATAAATGCAATAATGTTGGTTAGTGGTGGTATAACCATACCAAACAAGAAGTATAAATCATCCATGAGTACAATTATATATATATATATATATATATATATATATATGCGCGCGTGAACATATGAATCAATTGGATCATACTTGGAAAACTTTCTAATCTCACAATCTAGGCTTTTCAAAGACATCCTAATTTGACATAGATAATAAATGATATAATCATATTATTTTATATTTTAGGATCTTATTTTTAATCTTTTATACATGTTTTATGTCTTAAAATAACTTACTTACTTTGTTTTGTGCTTAAAAGTGCTATATACAATGTGTATAAATAAGTTAAATGAAACATTTTTAACACAATTTCAAGTAAGGAACTATAAAGAGCATATTGAGACGAATCATTGGAGCTAAAAAGTGAAAATCTTAATTGCATTAGAAATCCAACTTGAACAAGAAATTCTAGTAGGATTAGGATTGGTCAAACTAGACTTTTGTATACTTTGTGGATCATATTTGTAACTACAAGTAGAAGTTTTCTACACTATAGTTGGGATGAGCACTAGGCATTTCAAACTTTTCATCCATATATATATATAGGTCTGGTAACTCATTGAGATGAAATAGAACAATATTTTTGAAGTCATGCTTGAAATCCACCATCAAACTAGTATGAATCTAGCTCATCTTTTCAATAATAACATGGCAAATCATTAATGACATGGCAAGGGTCCCACATGACTAGGAAACCTTTTTAAAAGTTCAAAGTCAATGTAGAAGTTATTTAGAGTTAGATTTGTGTAAGAAAATCTTAAAGTAAGGTGATTATGAATTAGTTAATAACTAGGAAACTTCTCCGCCTTCTTAATTCCATATAACCAACCCTAACTCTAAAAGAGAAGGGGAATTACATTCAGAGAATATAAGAAGAGAAGGAGAGATTTTGTTGTTTTTATAATTATTATCTTTTTTATCTTTTTTCTTTTCTGAATTTGCAACTAGCTTAGTTTTCAATTTTAAAATGTTAATACTCTTAGATCTTAAATTATCATTAGGATTTGTTCTTAAAATTATTTTATATCTAAATACATGAATATCCTATGTTTTTCAATGATTAAACTTGATTATTGATGACTAAAACTTGTAATGATACGTAGCATATATTTTCAGGTTTTATATATGTTTTTATTGATTGGTTTATGTTGGATGCATGACTGATTAACTTAAGTAGAAGAGATATCTAATTTTCAAACCCATGTTTGAGTATTTGTTTTGGAAAACATAAGTCTTGATGAGATGCATGTTTAATTATCATGAATCAATTGCACTTATTTTGATCTTAAAGCTATCACATAATTAAATCCTGCACATTTAATGAAGATTATTATTATGTGATTAAAGTATAATCTTAAAGCTATCACGTAATGAAATCCATTGCAATGATAACCTATATCATGACATCAAGACTATAAGCAGTCAAACCCCCACCTAACATCTATAAGGAGACACGAACGAGAAGTATAAAAGACATCATAAAACTTGGTTAATTCTTTGATAAGTTAGAGTAGTTTAATGAAGAACCAAAAAGTATGAGAAAAACCTTTCATGCATAATAATAATTACTGAAATCAAAGTTTGTCAAAAACAAAACCCAAATACAAGCTAAATAATCTTATTTATAATAGGTAAAACATCTTAAACTATGTTGGAAAAATAATAAAAGAGTTTTAAATAAAATAGAAAAAAATCTTAAATCAACTAAAACACTAATTAATATGATTATAATACAATATCATCTGGATCTTATCACAAGGCTTTTTTGATGTTTGTTTGCCTTGAGATTTTAACATAATATAGAAAAGACCTCTAAAAACTTATAGTAAATGTTAAGCTCAATCCAACAATTAGATAAAAAATTATATTTGGTAGAGTAAAACTATATATTATAAAAAATAAGTCTCTAATTGTCGATCTCTTGTACATAAATTAAATTACCTAAGTTCTAATCATCATTGGTTGAAGATAGGTTTCTTGAAATTCTCCTTAGCTCAAATGCTCTAAATAAACCTATCAAATACATATTTGAGCTTTTTTTCCCCTTGATATTGTGTGGCCCCAATGCAAAGCACCAGCAGCAAGCAGCAAGACTAGTTGTTGCTATTTTAACTAAATGATTTCTCATAAAACAAAAATAACTTTAATTAAATGATCAAATTATATTTAAATATAGTACAATATGGCTAAAAATACCTAAACGTGGAAAAAAAAAGAATAAAGAAAAGGTCAAATACAATGACCCTAAATTATCATGAAAATTATAGTCAACACCCAAAAATTTGTGTATTTCTTAGAAACCCCCTGAAAAATACTACAAACCCCCTGCTTTATACCAAAATTTCCATTACTTACCAAAATTTCTCAAAATTAATATTTTTCATCTATCAAAAAATAATGATGATCCTTTTTAAATATTTTCCTACAACTTTACAAGGTTGTTCTCAATTTAACTATATATTTTTAAGAAAAATAATTATGGATATTTTGAATATAAAAGAAGAATTATATCAAAATTTCATACTTTTGGACGGTAAATATAATTAATTTATAAAATCGTAAAAAGTTTATTATAATTTACTATAAAAACAAAAAAAACAAAAGGGAAAAGCATTGGTACTCTCATGAGGATTTTATCCCCCCAACGTAATGTTAAATCAATTCTGTCCTTTACAATTCTTTTGAAGATGTTAATTTAAATTCTAAATAGTATGCAATTACTAAAAAAAACCCTTTGATTTGCTGCGGTAATTTCCCTTACAGAACGTTATCCTAAAAATACCCTAAGCAAATTCGGGGCAACATCTTCATCTGGCAAAAAAGGGGAGAGAGAGAGAGAGAGAGCAAAAGGAGTTAAAGACAGTGTGTAGTGGAACTCCGTCTCAATCTCAAAAACCGACAGCTTACGAAAAGACAACTACCTCAGTGTCTTTACAGAGACAAGTTTATCTCAAGGCAAATGGGTGGTAGCAACCCGTGCATACACAGTTCTTTTAACTGCACTTTCATGGGCAGGAGCGCATTTCATGAACTTGCGCAAGAAGAAGAAGAAGCTGAGAATGGATTTTGTCTTAATTTTCTTGTTCGTGACATGTTGTTTTCTATCAATTGAATTTTGTACTTAGATTTTGGTATGCATGGAAATTTCTCAGTTTTGAATGTTGAATACATGTGATAGATTTTGATTGGACATATATTTATTATTATGAAATTTATTTGCTTCCAAGTTTATCATCCCAAGGTTTATTTGCTTCGCTTTAGTTTAATTTAATATACTATATAGTCGGTCGGTCGGTCAGTTACATGTAATATTATTATATTTATATAAATACATATTTATTATTAAAAAAAGTTAATTTATTTTTAATATTTATATAATATTAAATTAATGAATTTAATATTTGATTTATAAATCTCGAGTAAAGATAAAGCATATGAGACAAAAATACTTTATAAAAAAAATTATAAAGTTGTTATAATTATGATATTTTTATTGCATCAAAGTATTGTTTCTAAAATATTTTTGGTTGGTGTTCTTTTAAATACTAAATATTTATTAAAGCTGTAGAGACTGACCTGCATGAGAGATCACCTATGTTTGTGGAAATGCTCACGTGACAGTTGTATAAGTGATCCTTAAATTTGAGATCACTAAGTTATCTTATATATATTTTAATCCTGTTATATGTTATCTTAATCGAGGTAACAAGGAGACAAATATTGGGTATAACATAAAGTATATGAAGGTACTTGAATGATCAAGAGATGATTGATCACCCTAGATGAATTAGGAAAAATATTTTATTTGTTCTCAAATAGTATTAACTGAGAAATTCTTGGCTAAAGTGGAACGAGATTTCAAAAGAATTTCAAATCTTATTCAAACAATCAATGAGTATTATGTAGAGAACAAACATGATTTAACATAGCATGCATACTTTGTTGCACATGTGCGACATCGTGGCGATCATCCTCTTAGATCATGAATTTTTAGGGATGGTGTGGGTGAAAATGACAATGAATTTTTGTCCTTTATCAATAGAAAGAGGGAAATGAGAATCGCCACCTGATATTTTTGTCACTAGAAACCCTAACTGGTCTCAGAGTTCGGGCAAGAAGACTAGTTGCGTAAATGAAAGGTATTAACACTTCTAATATATCTTACCTAGGGTAAGTTGTATTGTTTATTTGTCTGATATAAACTAAGATATTGTTATGTTTTCTAATCGTTAATCTCTCTAAGATTTAAGAAAAGTCATCCTTAGTAAGGAGGTTCTTATCTTATCTAGTTAAAAACATAACCATTCTAATGCCAATATAAAACAAAAGAAATTATCTTTTTATTTAATATAAAAAATATGTATTATGTATAAGTTTATAATCCCGGATATTAACTGAAAACAAAATATTTTTTTTAGTATTTTTGAAATATAGACCCAATTCATATGACTTTAATAAACTGGTTATTAAATCCAAAAATACATGCAAATACATATTTTTTGAACTTTGGAAATACAATATGATTTTTTACACTTTTGAGAGACTTGACCATATGCACAATTATAAAAACATGTTTTTGTATTATTTTTTGAAGTGAGAAAATTTCTAGAGATTTGTTTTTGAAATTTCCGTGAAAAACAGGTATTTTAATATTGGGTCAGTATCTTACAGTGTTATTAAACCCGAACCGGCCCAAAAGGTTGACCTAGGACCCGACCGACCCGGGGCCGGGACCGGTCTGGTTTTGTCAAAAGACCGGTCAGTACAACAACCCAGTCAACTCGACGGGTTAACCCGCGGCCTGGGTGAGACCCAGCCAAGACCTGGCGAGTGCCTCTGTGCTAGGCACACTGCAGCGCGCATATGGTGTTTGGGCTACCTGCCTAGGGGCTAGGCATCCCGATGCACACGTGGCGCTTGCCCTGCGCTGGGAGTGAGCCATGCCTGCTCTCTACTTGGGGACACCTAACGCTTGGGTTATGGTGCTGGACCCAAGGGGAATGGGTCTGGTGTTAGGACCCACAATCAATGGGTCGTGCGTTAGGACCCATTTCGATTGGGTTCTTCATCAGGACTCAAGGTTCCTAGATCCTAGGATTCTAAATAATATTATTTATTTTAGAATTTTATTATAATTAATTTTATTAATAAAATAATTAATAAATCTGAAAGAAAATATTTTTTATTAAAATAAAAAGGGAGCTCGCGGCACAGTATTATTAAAAAAATTCAACAATTCTAAGTATTAATATAAAAAAAATTATAATTTGCGTTGTAAATATTATTATTTTTCTTATAATACAAAGTATTCATATAAAAAATATTATTATTTGTGTTCTAAATATTATTATTTTTCTTATAATTCAAGATATTCATATTAAAATATTATTATTTGTGTTCTAAATAATTTTTTTTTATTTCAACATATTCATATCAAAGATATTATTATTTGTGTTATAATATTATTATTTTTATAATAATTCAAAGTTTTAATATAAAAAAATATTATTATTTGTGTTCTAAGTATTCTTGGAATTAAAAATAATATTATTTGTGTTATGAATATTATTAGTTTTTACTATAATAAAAAGAATTAGTATTAAAAATATTATCTTTTATGTTATAAATATTATTATTTTTATAATAATCAATATTATTAATAAAATAATTACTAAATTAGAAAAAAATTATTCTTAATATTGAAAAACAACTATAGATTTGATTTGAAAAGTAAAATTAAAAATTACTATTACTATTATTATTATTATTATTATTATTATTATTATCACTAATAATTTAAAAAAAACTGTTATTATTATTGAAAAAAACCATGTGGGGACACTTGGTGTTTGGAGTTTGGACTCCTTCCTCAATGCTGGATATATTTCTACGCACACATGATGCTTGAACTGCCTGTGTGTAGGTTGGGCACACCCAGCGCGTACCAAAATTCAACTATCCTTGAATTCTGAATGTTGCAAAACGCACATAATTTTAGGTTGCCTGTACAGGATTCAAAATAGACTTAGATTCTTTATGTGGGACCAGCTTTTTTATGAAAATACGACGAGTCATGTAACTAAAATCCGACGACAACGTTTTTAACAGAGGGAACGCATTATATAAATTAATTAGTTACATGACTCGCGTGATGTCGCAGGTTTTCTTTTTGCATAAAATATATATAAAAAAAAACTAAGATTTAAAAGTGTTAGGTTTTTCTGTAAAGCTATACCCAAGAGTCTTAGATTTGGCTACAACGCCTGACCTAAAAGTAATATTTATAATATTAATAATAACATTACACTTGCATGACCCAAGTTTAAGTGAGACCAACTGCAACACCGGACCCAAGAATATTGGATGTGGGTCTAGCTATAAGGTCGTGTCATAAAAGTATGATAATTAAATAGATTAATTAAAAAGTAAAAACCAACAGGAAGAAAAAAATGAATGAAGAAAAAGAAAAAAATCTGAATTAATTTGGTTAACCCTTCAAATCAGGTTAACCCGTAAAACCTGAGATTCACGTCATGAAAGTTTGATAATTAAATAGAAAAACAAATTGACGGGTTTACCCAGAATTAACTGGGTTAACCCATCAAACCAAGTTAACTCGTCAAGCCCAGGATACGTGTCATGAAAATCTGATAATTAAATAGAAAGAAATTTAACATTAACAAACTAAACTAAACCAAAAAAATTTAATTAAAAAGAAAAACAATCCGGGTTAACTCGTCAAACCAGGTTAACCCATCAAACTCGGGATCCGTATCATGAAAATCTGATAACTAAATAAAAAAATTTAACATTAACAAACTAAATCAAACCAAAAAAATTCATTAAAAAAACCAAAAAAAATTAAAAATGAAAAAAAAACACTTCTATAATATAATATAATATAATAATTATAATAATATAATATATTAATAAGTGAAAGGCGTGGGGAAGCTACAGTAGGTTCCCCACGCCTTTTAGAGTATTACTAGTTACATGACCCGCGCGATGCAGCGGGTCAATTTGTTTTGCATAAAAAATATTAAAAAAATTAAGATTTAAAAGTGTTAGGTTTTTCTGCAAAGCTATACCAAAAAGTCTTGGGTTTGGCTACAACGTCTGACCTAAGAGTAATATTTATAATATTAATAAAACATTAAACTTGCATGACCCAAGTTTAAATGGGTTTGGCTGCAATACCAGACCTAATAGCATTGGATGTAGGTCTGGCTGCAAGGTCGTGTCATAAAAGTGTGATAATTAAATAGATCAATTAAAAAGAAAAAAAATAAGAAAAAAAACCACCATAAAGAAAAAAAACTAATGAGAAAAAAAAAATCTGAATCAATTGGATTAACTCTCCAAATCAGTTTAACCTGTCAAACCTGTGATTCATGTCATGAAAGTGTGATAACTAAATAGAAAAAAGATTTAATATTAATAAACTAATTTTTTAAAAAAATATTAATTAAAAAGGAAAAAGCAAAGAGAAAAATACCTACAGGAAGGAAAAAACTAATGAAGAAAAAGAAAAAAAATCTGAATCAACTAGGTTAAACTATCAAACCTGGGATCCGTGTCATGAAAGCCTGATAATTAAACATAAAAAATTTAATATTAAGAAACTATAGAAAAAAATAAACTAAGGTATAAGTTTTTTCACTGTGGATTGCAACATGCTATTCAAAGTAAAAGGCTTAAAAAGGGGGGGGGGGACAAAGGTATACGCCACGGGTTAATTTTTTTTATTGCATAAAAAATATCAAAAAATGTTAATATCTAAGAGTGTTAGGTCTTTCTGTAAAGATATACCCAAAAGCCTTGGGTCTAATTGCAATGCTTGACCCAAGAATACTATTTATAATATTAATAATAACATTAAACTTACATGATTTAAGTTTAAGTGAGCTTGACTGCAACACTGAACCCTAGAGCATTGGATGTGGGTCTGGCTATAAGGTCATAAAAGTGTGATAATTAAATAGAAAAAAACAAAGGAAAAAAAACCAATAGAAAGAAAAAAAATTAATAAAGAAAAAGAAAAAAAATCTGAATTAACTGGGTTAACCCTTCAAACCAGGTTAACCCGTCAAACCTGGGATTCACGTCATGAAAGTTTGATAACTAAATAGAAAAAAACAATTGACTGGTTTGCCCAAAATTAACTGCGTTAACCCGTCAAACCAAGTTAACCTGTCAAGTCCGGGATACGTGTCATGAAAGTCTGAGAATTAAATATAAAAAAATTTAATATTAACAAACTAAACTAAATGAAAAAAATTAATTAAAAAGAAAAAAATCCAGGTTAACTCGTCAAATCAGACTAACCCATCAAACCCTGGATCAAACAAAAAAATTCATAAAAAAACAAAAAAATTAAAAAAACAACAATTTAGCGTTTTATTTAATTTTAGTATATAATATAATATAATATAATATAATAATAATAATTATAATAATATAATATATTAAAGATGGGAAAGTAAAAGGCGTAGGAAATTTTCTCACTCCTTTTAGAGTATTACTTAATACTTAATTCAGAAGAAGGATTCAATTAACATTTAAATTGTTAGAAGGGTGTTATTAACCAATTGCTTGTAACGTATGTGAGGTGTTATCAACCAAGGGAGAAAAATAAAAAACGCGGTTCTGGATGTGCTGCTGCTTTATCTCTCGGGAAAATTTTGGCCAGGAGGCGAGGGGTTTAAGCTTCGGGCACACGTGTCCGTAACCATTAAGACGACGCCACGAATACAAGTTAAAAAAGACAACCGTCAAATAAAATCCTTCCAAGCATCAACCAAAATTTCTTCCAACACGAGAGAAAGAGTCTGTAAAGACTTGATTTCTTTTAATCAGAGGATCGAGATCTCCTTTTCTCTCTTCAAGCAGCTATGTTCAAGTTCTGGTATTCCCCCCCCCCTCTCTATCTGGGGATTTGATAGATTAATCTGAATTTCTAGGGATTTGATATGATTTGATTTGATTATGTTGTTGTTGTTGTCATACCGTGAAAATGGTTTTTATTTATACAATTACTGTGCTGAAATCCTGATTGATTGATGGTTTTGTGTTTTTTCTGTTCATTTTCCTACAGGGGTAATCAGGAACAACAAGAGCAGGCGCGTCCACAAGATGTTAATCCTGCACAATCTTGGTACCCTCCATCTGTAGTTACTTCTCCTTCTTCACGCCCTGCAACACCAACAAGTAGCTCTTCTAGTTCCCACAGCTTACAAAGGCCTACTGAACGCCCACTCTCTTCTTCACCTGCTGAAGCTGCTGCCATTATTACTCTTTTGAAGGACAAGAGGTTTGTTGTTTAGATGGGATAAACTTACTGCATGCTATTCTCTACCTGATATGCTCATAATGTTCTAAATCCCTTTTCATCTGCTTCTGTGTTTTAGCCAATATCAAGGCAAAGCTTTTATGTTTTTTTTTCTCTGAATCTCTTAGTTAGCTTTCTTTAAGGTTTTTCTCTCCCATGATTTTTTTATTGTTCTATCTTGTAATGTTAGTTGCTACATCGAGGTATGGATCTTTGATAAATATTGCCGCCTTTATAGACAATAATTTCTTTTACCAAAATGAATAAAAGTAATTAAAGAAAACGTTACGCACTTGTTTCTGTAAACATATGAAGGAGGAGAGTTTAAGTCTGTGTCTTTGGTGGGAATGTTTTCGATCAAAATAGATAATTGCCTCTGTAGCTTGGGAGAATTACTACAGGTAATCTGATTGCATTACAAGATGTCGTGTTTTGTTCATTTTCTAACTACTTGTTTTCTTTGAAATTATGTCTAGTGTTGATGAGCTACGGAAGCTATTGTCTGATAAGGATGCATACCATCAATTTTTACTTTCACTTGACCAGGTTAAAATTCAAAACAATGTAAGTTGAGCTAATTCCTTCCTTTTTTCCCATTATCTGCATTTAGAATGAATTTTACCCCTTGAGTGGTATGGGTTAAACACTAGTGGACTCCATTCAAATTGGTAGGATCAGAAAAGCCTAGTTACCTGCTGCTATTGCCTTCTTGCCCTCATGTTGCTGTTTGTTTCTAGGGATCTCATTTTCCAAGGAACTTGCAGTATTCTTTGTTGATTCTTTAAATGATCAATTCAAGAAGTGATGACTGAACAGTAGTTAGTAAATAGACATCATTTTTTCTTTCACTAGATCTTCAGATTTTGAGAATTGTCTAGCATTATTACCAGTTAGGAGAAGTGGATGAAAATTTCAAACAATTTCCTCTGTTTGGATACTTTAACAAGGAGATAAATGGAGGTAAGAAACAAAAAATAATGATTATAATTTCCCTCTCGATTCACTTATTTCTCTTGAAAAGTATGCCTAATTTGTAACTGACTCTGAATATATCTACACAAGGAACAAGCCACCTCCTATTGTAAATTTATCTCACTTCTATGTATCTTTACAGCATCCAAATTATTCCAGCCAAATGAACTTTGCTTCTTTTCATTTCTCTTCTTGTGTCCTTAGTTTTAGCCCCATCCCCTGCCACTCACTTACTCAATTAGTCGATTATTATCATTCTGGTAGGTATGCAAATAGACTTAGCTTCCTCTTCCTTTCTCCAGAATCAAAAGTGAAGATGATGATGTTATCACAAGGAATAACACTGTTTGTGTATCTGTAGAATAAACTGCAAAATTTGCAGTTATAGTCTTAAGAGTAACTTTGTTCCCATGGTAACAAGTCAGGCAAGTATGTAAATTCAGAAATGCGTGCTCATACAAACATGGTCTCATACCCAAGGAAGCATGTAGGCATTCATCAAATCAGAATAAATCAGCTGACTTGTGTTTTCTTGATGTGATTGGATACATATGTGTGCTTTTCTGAACCGCACCATAACTGCAACAAAAAATGCAAAACGGCCATGTCTTTTGCGTGATATTAAGTCATACCTCTGTTTCCTTAGTCTTGCAAGAAGAGGGGGAAATCAAAACTCATCTTCCCCTTCCCACCTTTGGGAAAGTCCGCATACTTGTTTGTGACTGCTTCTTTTGCTGTTTCCATCAGATAAGAGATGAGCTTTGCAAGGAAACTCTGCAGCTTGCCAGTAAGTTGCTGGAGCCTTTTTTTGAAATATTTAAAGTGGTTTAGCTATAAATGCATGAACTAATGCCATCTAATTGTTTTTTATGTATAGGAGAGAACTTGGAGAAAGAGCCACGCATAATGGAGCTAAGAAATCAAGTGAGGTTTTGTGCCGTTTGTCATTTCCATGCTTGCTTGTTTAATCTAATGCATTGAACTGGAAACCATTTTTCCTTTTCTCGTGTGCTCAGTGCAGGATAATTCGGACAACTGAGCTGGCTGCTGCTCAGGAAAAACTAAATGAGCTAGAAAAACAGAAAGAAGAGTTGTTGAGGTCCTGCTCTCCCGCCTCCTTCCTGCAAAGGCTACAAGGTACACTTTGAAATTAAAGTCAGTCCATTTGAAGGCTCAAAACATATGGTAAAATGAGAAATGAAAGGCATTCTCTTAGGTATGATCTGAATATATGTTCCTCATCTGCAGAGGCAATGAATAAGACAGAGGAGGAATCTGACGCCTTCCATAGGCAGTTCCTTGATAAGGAGATAGATCTTGGGGCTTTTGTGCAGAAGTACAAAAAACTCCGTACCACCTATCACAAACGAGCACTCATCCATCTTGCAGCAAAAGCATCTCCGACTGGGTGACCTGTACTTGAATTTATACAAGTACACTGAGATCACATGTTAACTTGTTTGTGTAGTAGATTCATATATTCTGATGTACTTTCGACATGGCGGTGTATAATTCGCGCATTATATTTTCAGTATGTTCGTGTATCATTTGTTATTAGTTTTTGGTGCGATTCTGTCTTTCTGCTCACCAATTTTATCCGTTTCAACAAATACTAAAGGGAACTACCAAAATAATGATAATAATTTGTGTTTGTAAAGGGATTTTAAAGCTCATGAAGGTTTCCTATGTTTTTCCTACCCTTGTGGGAGATGTTTAGTAGAGTTTACTATTTGTGTCCGTATAATTTTTGTCACGAATGATTTCTGTCTCACGTTGAAACGATTAGAACAAATGCGTCAGACCCTGTTATAAGTAACAAAGGTTATTGACTCTGAAGATGCATAGCTTCTGGGAACTTAAAGAAGGATAGGTAAAGACTGGTTTTTGGCCTGGTTACAAAATTATAGCAGTCAAGTTCCACCTATCTTTTATCATCACGCAACCAGATACCCGTATCTGGCCAGGTTATTAGTGGTTTCAACTTCTAAATCCTTTACTGCAGGGTCAAATCCTTGCAGAAACTAGATGTGCTTGACAAATTATATTGGACTCTAGTTGCAGAGGAAGAAGTAAAAGTACATTTCAATGGAAATCTCCTTATGGAAAATAAAACAGGGTTTCTATTTTTTGAACATGAAAGAGAGATGGTAGCTCTTAAATTCTTCTTCTTTTTGTGCAACTTCGTCAAGGGAAAAAGATGCACTCTAATCATAGCTGTCTCACTTGATCTTGTTAACATTATTTCTCTAACTTAGGTCCATAAACTTGTACCTTCAAGTTTAAATCTTGCTATAAGTAAAAATATTGATTTAGACTCGAAAGTCATTTGACTCAAGATAATGTTAAAGAAACAAACTTATACCATATGTTGCTATGTTATTACCAAATATACATATTGTCACCGCATAACCATGTGATAGAAAGTATCCCTTATCTTTCCTACCGAGAATTTGCATTACATGTACTATTATTTGGCCAACTGTTTACAAATAACCTATGATAACGAAAGATAATAAAGTTGGCTAAGCAAAGAAATGAGCTTCTTGTCAAGGGTACTAATAAATAGAACAGAGATTACTCATGTTCATGAGATCCTACCAATATCAGCAATCAACAGGTCCCAGAAACTATCTCAGATCCCACTCAGCCAGATAACAAAAGGTCTCATTCTCTTACACGATCTAGTTCTTTTTCCCACTTAAGACCAAACATCTGTCGCCCAAATGGTACGATGAGGTTGTAGCGGAAAACCTGCAGTGCATCATCTACATTCAAGTCATGTGCATATCAACCATACAGAGGAGAATATTTACAGGGATAAGATGAAATAGTAACAGCAGAAGGAGATGCTCCATTGCCACTAGCTGCACATGGGCATTGACAGAATTGTGCCCAAGACAGTGCAACAAATGTTTTAACTTAGTAGAATTAGGACCATCTCTTATAGGAAGTTTCAACCATCTGTAAATGTTAAGCAGCTAAGCATCTACAACTGGGAGACAAACCAAAGGCGGCGCATCAAGGTTCAACAGCTCCAACTGAGCTAAAGGCCACATAAAATTTAACATTAGGCAGAGATGGGTAACGAAGTGCTGACCTTATTGTTGATATGACGCAGTTGAACTTGCAAAATCTCTGACCCTTCAATCCATTTGGAGTGATCCCCATTGCATTTGCTCATCCAAGCTTTCTTCAATGCTAAACGCCATTCAGATACCTGGCGCCTTATCTCTTTGTTAAGCTCAACCCACTCGGGTGCACATCCATTTTTTGAAAGGATTCTATACAAGGTGTCTTCGGCTGGGTCAGCATGAGAATTCGTACTGAGGTTAAGGGGTTTTCCTCTCCCTGGTAAATTCTCAAATTGGCCTTCTTCCATTGAGTGCCATATTCTTTGCTCTACAACGTTGATAATGTCCGTTTCTGACCTGTCCAAATGACAACCAGACATCATATTCCAGAATCATGACAATCAAATTGGAAAAAGAAGAAGAAGAAAGAAGAGAGAGATCTCTGGTAGGATAATAGCAATTATGTGCCATCAACCAGCAATTCTTTGGTGAACTGAGCTAAGATTTTCAAGTACAATGAGATAGGAGGTAAAGTTGAAAGGCCACTAATGCTGCCGAGCCAAGTACTCGCATAATTAATAATTAAAGGCAGAAGCAGCCTGAGCCTGTGCGTAAAAATCCTAAGCGCACAGGAAATGTGGCAGTATGATAACCCCCCAAGCGCATATAGTTTTTCTACAACATTAGCTAGTTCTTTTGTTAACCCCAAGCACCCCCTGCATCGCCGTGATAAGGCACAATTTTCTTTGATGGAACATTAAAGGTAGAACAAAGAAGATAGCAGTAGTAGTTGTAATTCAGAATCTCAGCACTTTAATAAAAGAACTCAAAACAAACGGATTTTATTTTCTTACAGCCAAATAATAATAATAAAAAAAACGAGCATGAATTGTTAGTATTACAAATAATAAAAGCAGGCAGAAGAGAGCATGAAGGAACTAACCTAACAGAGTTGCGTTGGCCACGGAGTTCAGGAGGGAGCTTGCGGTCATTGACAGCGTCAATTACAGCTGATAGACGTTCTTCTTCCCTTATCTTCTTGTCCTTATCACCATCAATTTTGGGAATGGAAGAAGACGATGCCGCCCTCCAAAAGATGGCTGACTTCTTATTATTATTTGATTTATTAATCAACCATGAAGACAAGACAACTTTTCCATTTCTCGCAGAGCGAACCGCCATGGTGGTCATCGCCACACCCACACCCACTCCCTCCTTGAATACAAATTAAGCTATTTCTTAACTATTAAATTTTAATCTTATTTTATTTTATATATATATATATATATATATATATATATATATATATATGTGCGATTTACACTCCGCCTCGTCAACATGTGTCATCCCTTTTACATGTGCGACTGGCAAACGGAGCCTGCCTGTCATTGTGCAATCAATTATTAAGATTTATTTTGTACTAAAAACCAAAATTAGATTATTGATTATAGGAGAGAAATGAAAAACTTAAATAACTTTTTTTTTTCAACTTCTCGTGTTTATCTATGAAGAATCTGTCGAACTGAAAAATAATCATAATCTTGTGATCAATGGTTCACAAATCAACTAACCCGTAGTTGAATTTTTTTTTTTTTTTTTTATCAATGAAGCCATTTGTTCTTAGTTTATTTTTTTTTATCACATCGTCACATACAATACTCTATAAAATCAAATAAAATAAATAATGAAGTTATCACCTAATTATTAAAGAAAATTAAAAATTTTAAATAGATATTTATCTTAGATATTTAAGTGTTGGGTTAGTTATACCTAACAGAATATTAATGTCATTCTTATGACATCCTTTCAAATGAAAAGTTATCTTTACTATGTGTTTTTTTTCTAAGTTTATTCTATCATGCTATTAATCATCTAATTTTATTTCTAATCTTATTCTGGATTTATTTTAAAAAACGGTGTTGGTCCCTAAGAGTCGGAGAGTTCTTCGATTTTGAAAAAAAATAGATGTTAATCCCTAAAGATAGACGATTTTGTCGGTTTTAATGATTTTGATATTAATCCCTAAAAATAACCTTCATAACCATACACACACCCATTATCTTCCTTAATAAACATTTTCCACTAGACTTTATTCCTCGTAATAACCCAATTTTGGATCCTCAAAAATTATTTTATAAAAAATAAAGCTATCATAACCCAATTTTAGATCCCCCAAAAGACTTTATTCATCCCATCTTGTTTTATATAAAAAAACATATTTTTCTTCTTTTATTCAAAAATCCAAAAGAATAAAAAATTTAAAATCTAAAAATATTTTCGGGACACAAGGAGATAAATCATCAAGCCATAACAGACCAAAATGCTAGAAGAATAGCTAGATTGAGGATATTTTCACAATATAGTATGAAGAAAAAAAATAAAATTGAGGTTGAAATCCAGACTTGACCAAAGTTAAAAGAATTAATTAAATCTAAGGATTTAATTAAACTTCTAATAGGTTTAATTGACTTATTCAATGACTTAATTGAAGAGAAATTAAGTTTGAAAATCATTTGGGCAAAAATTGAAAGAATCAATTAAGTTTAAAGACTTACTTAAATTTTTAATGGGTTTTATGGATTCAATCACGGATTTAATTAAAGAAAATCATGTTTGGAGGCCTAATTTAGATCAATTCACAAAGATTGATTGATTAGGGACACAATTTAAACTTTAAAAGGCTAAATTGATGCCAACAGGGGTTCAATTGAGAGAAATTTAAATATTAAAGGTTGATTGATGGTCAAATTGAATAATTTCAAAACCAAGGATCAAAGTGCAGGAGGTGCATGAGTTCAGGGGTTGAAATTAATAAAATCAAGGGTCAATTTGAAAGAAATTGAAAGTTTGATGGTTGATAGGGTTCAAATTGCATAATCTGGAAACCAGGGATTAAGTTGTAAAAGGTGCTTAAACTAAAGGATTTAAATCAAGGTTTCCAGTGTGCAATTGCAAAAATTGAGAAGTTTCAGGATCAATTGAGGATGTTTATGCTAAAATTGGAAAAGTAGGGATTGAATTGAAATTTCTCTAAAATTCAATTTAAAAACCTTATTCTGTAGGGTTTAAATGATTGACATGTCACTCAAAATTTAGTGAAGAAATAAGGCCATGTTTGTTTCCCGGAATTCACTTTCCGGGAAACCACTTTCCAAACTTTCCTGTGTTTGTTTGCTATTAGGAAAGTTGGTCAACGGAAAACACTTTCCGGTCAACGGAGAACACTTTCCAGTCAACGGAGAATACTTTCCGGTCAACGGAAAACACTTTCCGGTCAACAAAAAACACTTTCGAGTCAAAGAAAAATTTGGTTTAGTTTTCAGGAAAGTGTTTTTCCTTTGGCTGTGTTTGTTTTCCGGAAAGTGGTTTCCGGGAAACCACTTTCCAAACTTTCCTGTGTTTGTTTGCCATTAGAAAAGTTGGTCAACGGAAAACACTTTCCAGTCAAAGGAAAATTTGGCTTGGTTTTCAGGAAAGTGTTTTCCTGAAAAATTTGGGCGGAAAACACTTTCCGAAAGTTGTGAAAAATTTAGAAATGTCATTATTTACTGATTATATTAAATTTGATCCTCAAACTTTTGATTGCTATATATAATTTGTTTTGTATATTTATTTTTCAATTCCATCTCTTAAAATTTAATTTTTATATTAATTTTGGTCCTTATTTTTATAATTGCTATTTGCTTTTTCCTTATCATTTTTTTATTGAAATTTTTTATCAATCAAATTTGGTCCTTATTCTTTTATTGTTACTTATTTTTTTTGAAATAATTTATGAAATGTTAATTATTATTATTTTAATTTATTCACCTTTTATTTTTTTTTAATTTTTTAGATTTGATCTCTATTATTTTGATTATTATTTATTTTATTTAAGATAATTTATAAAATTATTTTTTTTTCAATTTCATTCTCATTCAACTTTTTAATTTGTAAGATTTGTTCCTCATTATTTTAATAAACTTGAGAAAAATAAAACATTAATAAGTTATTTTCCAGCTCATTTTCCATGACATAACCAAATACTGGAAAGTGTTTTCCAACTTATTTTTCATTACACTACCAAACATCGGAAAATACTTTTCCGGAATTCACTTTCCTGGAATTCACTTTCCCCGGAATTCACTTTCCAAAAGGAAACTACTTTCCAGCAAACAAACGGGGCCTAAGTGATACACCATTTTGTCCTCATGTCTTGTTCTTCAACCAAGAAGGCTGATAGAGATGCCACCTTCAGGTGAATGAACGTAGTAACTCCGACCACCTTAGAGGCTCTAACCACCACCACTCGACTGAGAAACATCTCTTCTACAAGGATCAGCTACTCCCATCAAACATTTACATCTTATTTGCTTCAACAAAATCGACAATGTTTTGTCCCTAATAAGTCACCCCTACATCGACAGATTCAAGTTGATCGAGGGCCAACCTTCCAATCAATGAATGTCAAGTTCTAGACCTCTAAATCAAGTGTGGTTTGTTCCTAATGATATATTCACATCACCTCTACAAGGTTTAAGTCTAGCAATGATATGTTTATGGCTCAATCTCCACAATTATCTTAACAAAGTACTTAACCCAATCATCTATGACTGAAGAAAAATTCATCATGACAGAAAAAACTCCAAGGTTATTTTTTCATGTTTGATTTCAATTTACAAGAGGATAAAAAGGGGACTCGACACCACCTATTTTGAAGAGAAAGGATGAGATTATTCCATAAAACCTCTTAGAAAAACCACTATGCTTTTGCAATTTCTGGTTTTTGTTTGCTTATAAAAGGGCATCTATTCTTGAGTAGAAAGAAGGTGGATTTGGAGAGAGATAAATAATAGAGAGAAACAGACAAGTATTCTTGAATAAATAGAGATAAAAATAAAGCAAATCATGTGAAAATTTGAAGGAGAAAAGGAGAAAAGAAAAAGTTCATATAGGCTAAGGAGTTGAAAACAATAGAAAAAGAAGTAACAAAATCCATAAAAAGAAAGCTACATTATTCAACAAGGTAAACCTAAAATTTTGGTGAGATAGTGTAGCCCAATAGGCACACCTTTTTTTTAATGTCTTCCATGTTAATATTTTTGTTTGTTTATTATTGTTTTTGTTGATTTCATTTCATTTTAGAAGCTATGTTTAGCATATTATTGTTCTTGGATGTGATATGCAGTTGTTAAGAAAGTAAGTTAAAAAATGGTTTTGAGTATATAACTTGTTGATTTTTTATTGTAAAAATCATGTGTTAGTATGCTTAAATGTTTGTTTTTAATGTCTTAAAGTTAAGTTTAATTATTTGGTTTCCTTTTTTATATATATGTTAAGACCTTTTATTGGTCAAGATAATGACTGCAAGTTGTTTTTGGTGTGTTATTAAAAGTAATAAGGCTAAGTTCCATTCGTGCTTGGGATGAAATGCAACAACAATTTTTAAAGAAATTTTTCTCTTCTCATAGAACAAACTCTTTCAAAAGACAAATCACCACTTTCACTCAAACACCAGGAGAAACATTTTACCAATGTTGGAATAGGTATAAAGACTTGCTTAATACTTATCCTCATCATGGTTTTGAAACATGGAGATTGGTTTCACACTTTTATGAAGGTTAACACCTACAAATGGTGGAATTGATATGCAATAGAAATTTTGAAGATAAAGACCCTAATGAAGCAATGGAATACATGGACTTGTTAGCTGAAAATGCTTAGAATTGGAATACTACAGGACTTATGAGGCATCAGGTAAAACTCAACCTCATACATCTAGTGGAGGAATGTACAACCTTAGGGAAGATTATGACCTTCTAGCCAAGTTTGCATCTTTAGCTAGAAAAGTCGAGGCATTAGAATTGAAAAAGAGTGGTCAATTAAAATATGTTCAAGACATTGTGTGTCAAATCTGTGAATTCAATGAAAACTCAACCAATGATTGTCCAACTTTGCCTTCTTTCAAGGAATGCCTCCATGAACAAGCCCATGCTTTAAACAGTTTCCAAAAGCAATCATAACCCATACTTGTAAACATACAATTCTGGTTGGAGAAATCACCCAAATTTCAGTTGGAAGAGTGATAATAATAATGCACAAACTTCACAGCCACTTTTCAAGCACACCATAATTTTCAAAAATCTCATGGATTTGTACCTTCTTATGTTCCCCCTCCTAGAAGAAATCTTGAGGAAACATTGCATGTATTCATTGAAAAGCAAGAGACAATCAACACTCAACTTGCTCAAAGCATAACAGATTTTAAAGATACTCTTGCAAAATTCACATTTGTTCTCAGTTTTTAAGAGAAAGGTAAGTTTCCATCTCATCCACAACAAAATCCCAAGGGGCAATACAATGCAAATGTAAGTAGTTCCGGAAGCCAACACATGGATCAAGTCAAATCAGTCATCACTTTTCGCAGTGGGAAGGTTATTGAAAAACCTATTCTTAAACCTTGTGAGAAAGATGATGAATTAATCTCTGAGGGTAAGGAAGGGGTTGAATCTGAACATTACAAAGAAAAGACTGATTCCCCACTAGTACTTCCATTTCCTCATGCCGTAACCAAACAAAAGGAAGTCAATCACGATTCTGAAATCTTTGAAACTTTCAAACAGGAAGAAATCGAGGACGAAAAAGGCATCAAAAATGTTGTTACGGATCATTTGTCAAAATTGACAATAGATTCGACATCTGACATCACACCAATTAATGATTACTTTCCTGATGAATCTTTACTTTCTCTTAGTTCAATACCTTGGTCTGCTAATATTAACAATTTTTTTGCTTTAGGATTTTTATCAGCTCATTTGGATACCCAAAACAAAAGAAAGTTTTTGAGCGACGTGCATAACTTTTATTGGGATGACCCTTACTTATTCAAATATTGTCCAAATCAAATATATCAAAGATGCATTCTTGACAAAGCAGCAAGTAGTGTCATAAAATTTTATCATTCCGAGGCATGTAGGGGCCATTTCTCATTAAGAAAGTCAACTGCAAAAATCTTACAAAGTGGATTTTACTGGCCCACCATGTTCAAAGACTCACATGTATTCTGCAAAACCTGTGAAAATTGTCAAAATGTGGGATTTATTTCAAAACATAGAGAGTTTTTAGATAATCTTCTATTGACTCTTAAGTCTCATCATAGTGAAGATGTGCATCATGCAATTCATGATTTATGGCCCCATTTTCATAAAGAACATGCTCATCATAATCTTGAGAATCTGACTAAAAGAGACCCTGTTTGTCAGTTTTTAAGAAAACTGGATGGGAAACCTATCCCCAACCCACAAAGGGCGTTTAAGTCGTTCTTGGATGTAAAACCAAGGGAAGATGTGAGCCACAATCACAACTACTTATACATATATATTTTTTCAAAAAAAAAAAAACAGAGAAAGAGAGAGACTCCAGCTGGCCTACATATAGGTGGTATGATTGCATTTTCAATTTCTTATCTATAAAATCTTCCTTCCCTTCATTTATACTCAACCCACACATTCAACAGATATAGAAGTGTGTAGAAATGTTAGGTTCCTCAAGTAATCATATAAGAAATATTTGTGTTTTCAGTGGATCTAGTCCTAGGAAAGAAAAAGAGTTTTTAGAATTAGGAAATCGTCTTGGTTAGGTACTAGCTGAGAGAAAGATTCATTTAGTGTATGGAGGAGGCAACCTTGGGTTAATAAGGAGTGTGTCAATAGCTGTATTTTTAGGAGGCAGTCAAGTTTTGAGGGTCGTCCCCAAAGCTTTAGCAAAAGGGGACATCATTGAAAAAACAATTAGAGAAGAACTACAAATCTCCACAATGTCTGATCGAATGAATGTAATGTTTAACCATGTTGACGCCTTCATTGCTTTACCAGGTGGTCTGGGCACATTGGAAGAGATCTTTCATATTTCCTCTTAGGCCCAACTGCACATTCACCATAAACCTATAGGTTTGTTAAATATTAATGGTTTTTATGATAATTTGTTGTCTTTTTTTGATCAAGCTGTGTAACATAAATTTCTAACATCTTTGGCACGATAAATCATAATATCTATTGCTACTGTTGAACAATTGATTGACCAACTACAATCTTTCATCCCTGTACTCGATACCTTCATGAGTCGCATAAATTGGTCAACTATGGAAAGTCGTAAAAAGCTTAGATTAGATTTGAGCCTTCATTTGTGAAACCTTGTGTCTTTTGGTTTTATTAATAGCATAATTGTTGCGATGTCGCGGTCGCACAAATTAATTACCCTAGCTTCAAACACAACACACAAGATAGTATAGAGCAAGCAAGGGGTCGATCCCACGAGGAAGTTTCAAGTCAGATTTTTATGTTGTACGTTATGTAATTGAGGGGGTTTGGTTTGTGATTTTCTAAACTATGGTAGCAATTAAACTAGCAAATAAAATCAATTAAAACCGAAACTTATCAAGAAAACAAATCTTGGTCGCAAGCACACATCCACCAACGGAAATTAGAACCGAT
>Ga0325411_1001335_pt1 | contig 27446 bp, 18 predicted proteins | sample PopdelMetagenome_13_FD_206181 | JGI IMG/M metagenome (GOLD analysis project Ga0325411, IMG submission 206181) | Populus deltoides microbial communities from Bellville, Georgia, United States - Xylem-PdIQD-R4 | ecosystem: Host-associated > Plants > Phyllosphere > Stem > Wood/Secondary xylem...
TTTTTTTAATCTAAACGTATTTTAAAGAACAATTTCAAGTTACAATCACTCTTGATATACAATACAAATGGAATAGTAAGCTCCATGTGTTGCTACCTCTTCTGGTTTTAGAAGCTGCAGCAAGGAAAGCTTTTCCAAGTTGACACGCTTCAACTACGTACATCATATGTTGTCAAACATAATAAATACTTCATCTGATAGCAGCTTTTTGGATCGATCAGATTCTTAACGTCACCATTTTATTTGATTAATCGGTAGATTATGTAGGATTCTTATCAGGTATAATGGAGATGGATTCTTATCGTGTACGTATAAATAGAAGAAGACTGTAACGCAACGAGAGGATAGAAGGTAAATGGAGATGGGGTTCATGTTATTCTTCAGGTATTTATGAAGTTTTAGAGGAGCTGCTGGTAGAGTCTCGTAATTCATAAAGCACCCTTCTTCCTGCGGCTTCAAGATCAGATGATGTGATGTGTGATGGTGGGAATTCTCTAGCTAGATCCACTACTACTTTTGTTTTTTTTTATATCAGTATATGGTTGATAATTAAGTATCTTATCGTAGAATTACTCGACAAAACCATGAAAAGTGGTGATGTGATATCTATCGTGACAATGGATTGGATTCAAAGGGAGCATTAATGGGAATATTCTGTTGAATTTGCAGAGATCGAGAGATTTTGTGTTTGTCAACACTCAACAGCTTTGAAGAAAAAACGATGGTGGTGTTTACGAGCTAAAATGGGGTTCATGTTATTTTTCAAAAAGAATTACATAGTGTGGTAAAGAATTACGTGCATATTGACATAAGTTGGATAATTCTTCCTCTTCCATGATGAAAAATACAGAAAAGCCACGGTAAAATCTGTTCAGTGTTCTTTATTTTTATCAAAATAAAAATAAATAAAATTGAAAACCGACCATTGAATTGCATCCGTGGAAAACAATTTTCACCTCAGGGTAAATATTTCTGCTTTTTTGGTTAATCAGGTATTTTTTGTTTTTTTACTGAGTTTTAAATTTTAATTTTATAAAAATTAAAATAATATATTTTTTATTTATGAAAACCTGCTTTTCAATTATTTTACACAAAAAAAATTCATATTGCATTAATTTTAATTAAACATATATATTTTTTTTTAAAATCTGCTTCTTAACCACAATTAAAAATATATTTTTAAATTTAATTTTTTTAAACCATAACTACAAAAATTATCAGAAACACACAATTAACATACACTAATCAATCTGGTCAATTAAATCAATATCTCGTGTTATGATTTAAGAAATGTGTTCTAGAATCAAATTAATAGAGAATAGATGTAAAAATCTCATTGGGGTTTATGTTTAATAACAGTATATTAGTGTCCGACTCCTAAATTTATTAATAATGTATTTCCAAGATCCTTCCTCGCTAATCTCCAATAAAATCAATGGACGAATTATTGGCGTGTTCTCTTCAAGCCCTCTGGGGCATCAGGCTGTGAATGATTTTGAGACAGTTTCAACTAGTGGTAGCTTGTACCGTTATATAATATACTAAAATAGCTTACAGCCCTCTTATTGTTTATCTAGATTCAATATACTATAGATTGAAGTAGTATAATAAGAATCCGGCCCTTGCCATAAAGAGTTGTAAGTGCAACAAAAAAAAGGATGAGGTTGTCTTTTTACTGTGATATATTTGTCATTGAATGAATAGTTGTGGAGAAAATGGTCACTTCAAGTTTTGGTGGGGCTACCCTGGGTGTTAGCCAGGCCCGAGCCCCTACATAACGACACCTGGCGCTTGGCCTGCTTGTCCTTGTGCTGGGTTAGGTCCGAGCGCCGCGTACGTGGTTCTAAGGCTGGCTTGCCCTTGCTTTGGGCGTGAGCCAAGCCCGTGCCTTCACATGGGGACACCTGGCGCTTGGGCTGCCTTGTCCAGGGCGCACAGCCAGACCTGTGCGCCACGTGACGAGACTTGGCGCTTTGGCTGCTCTGCCTATGCGCTGGGGCCACAAATAATAGTATTTTTTAGTATTAATACTTTCAATAATAATAAAAATAATAATTTTTGTACCACAAATAATAATATTTTTTATATTAGTACTTTGAAATGCAACACAAATAAATATTATTATCTTCAATTATAATAAAAATAAAAATATTTATACCGTAAATAATAATATTTTTGATATTAATGCTTTGAACTATAATAGAAATAGTAATATTTATAACACAAATAATAGTATTTTTAATATTAATACCTTCAATTATAATAAAAATGATAATATTTATGGCACAAATAATAATAATAATTTTATCCTTCAAATCAACTATATGGTTTTTCTTCGGTGGTAATAACATGTTGGACCTGGACACATCCACGGTCAACCCCATGTTGGGTCAGGACACGTCCACACCCAACCCCACATTGGGTCTGGACGCAACTGCGGTTTGCGACCAACCTCGTGTTGAACGTGGACACATCCATGCCCAACCACATGTTGGGTCTGGACGCGACCGCGGCCAACTCCATGTTGGACTTGGACGTGTCATTGCCCAACCCCACGTTGGGTCTGGCCGCGACAGCGACTAACTCTAGGTTGGGTCTGGACATGTCCGCCCCCAACCTGAAGTTGGGTCTAGAAGCGACCGCGTCCACCGCCATGTTAGACCCGGACGTATTCAGTCCTAACCCCACGTTGGGACTGGACGAGACTGCGACCAACCCTATGTTGGGACTGGACGTGACCACGCCCAACCATATGCTGGACCTGGACGCATCCCCACCCAACCCCACGTTGGGTCTGGACACGATCGCGTCCGTGCCAACCCCACCTTGGATCTGGACGTGACCGCGTCCACCGCCGGGTTGGCCTGGACGCGTCCACACCCAACCCCATGTTGGGTCTGGACGCGTCCATGTCCAACCCTGCGTTGGGTATGGACGCGTCCGCGTCCACCGCCATGTTGGCCCTGGACGCGACCGTGACCAACTCCATGGTATTATTTTTATAATAATTAATATTATTAATAAAATAACTACTAGATTAGAAAAAAATATTATTAATATTGAAAAACAACCATAAATTTGAATTGAAATGTAAAATTAAAAATTACTACATGGGGACACGTGGTGCTTGGGCTGCCTGCCTGAGTGCTAGGCAAACCAAGTGCATACGTGGCGCTTGGGCTGCTTGCTTGTGTGCTGGGTTGTCCAAGCGCACACGTTGCGCGGTGGCGAGTGCTAGCTATTATTATTTTTATTATAATTCTAAATATTCATCTAAAAAATATTATTATTTGTGTTAGAAATATTATTATATGTATTATAAATATTTTTTTTATTATAATTAAAAGTATTAAAATTAAAAATAGTATTATTAATATCATAAATACTATTATTTTTATTATAATTAAAAGTATTAAAATTAAAAATACTATTATTAATATCATAAATATTATTATTATTAAAAAAAATAATAGATTTGATTTGGACGGTAGAATTACAAATTATTATTAGTGTTATTATTAACATTAGTAAATTGAAAAAAAATTATTAATACCATCAAAGAGAAACCATACATTTTTTGGAGAATGATTAAAAATAAAACCTAAAATAGCCTTGGGTATTGGCTAGGGCAAGACGTAAATAGCCTTGTGTTCAGGTTGGGCAACACCCAAAATAACCTTGGGTCTTGCTAGGTGTAGGACCCAAAATAGCCAGGGGTCCTTGCCAAGGCAGGACCTAAATTACCTTGGGTTCTGCAAGTTACAGGACCCAAAATAACCTTGGATCCATCCGTGTGCAGGACCCAAGGCTAGCCTTGGGTCCTGGCCGCATAAGGACCCAAATACCCTTGGGTCCTGCTGGTGCAGGACTCGAATAAGCTTGTGTCCTAGCTGCAGGACCCGAATAAACTTGAGTCCTAACACGAGTACTGTAGATTGAGAGTGCTTTTACTGTGGACTGTACTGTTTAATGGGGGCATGTGGTAAAGAAGCTGCAGCACCCAAAATAACCTTGTGTCATTGACATTGCAAGATCTAAAATAGACTTGGGTCCTACCAGTACAAGACCCAAATAACCTTGGGTCCTGCAATATGCAAGACTCAAAATAGCAATGGATTCTGCCAATATCAAGACCTAAATTTTTAATAAAAATAAAAGGTGAATCCGCGAAGTAACACGGACCACCTAACTAATACTTGCTATTATCTGTTGTATTTTGTGATTTGTGAATGAATAGGGTTCTGTGATTTGTGAATGAATAGGGTTCTAGATATCTAAATAAGCAATAATTAAATACTATCATAGCATTGCACTTGACTCAAACACATGATGGACCTGTTTGGGAGTATAATTGCGGTTATTTTTTAAAGTGCTTTTCATACTGAAATGCATCAAAATAATTTTTTTTATTTTTAAAATCAGCACGTCAAAATAATAAAAAAATATAAAAAAAATTAATTTTTTAAAATACGGTGCCACCATTTTTTCAAATGCTCTCTAAATCAAGTACTTTTACTTTGTAAATCACAAATTGAATTTCTCCTCCTCCAACAGACCCGATCTCTCTTTCCAACGGTCACAAACTACCATAGAAAAAAAAAACTCGACAGAAATCAGCCCCTTCTTCCATCTTTTTCCAAACACCAACACAACCCCTCTCCCCCACATCTTCATCACCAAAAATCCAGCAGCCCTAACCGACAAACATCACAAATTAAACTCGTAGCAACCCTGAAACAACCACATTTTAATTGAATATTTAGGCTATTTATATAATTTATATCTGGGTTGAGTTTCGTGCTGGATAGAGCAATATTCATATCCCATCTGAACCTGATATTTTGATTTCGAGTATTACTTGAACCTATCCTGAATATGAAAAAAGTTTCTACCCATTGCAGTTAGTTCGAATTAACATCTACTAGGTTCGGATAGGTTCGGATGAAATTATCGTACCTACTTAAAAGTCAAAGCTGCCACGGGGACCTTTCTGTTTTAACCATTATTAAAAATTAAAAATCATAAAAACAAAACAAACAAAAATGTATTTAAAATAAATTAAGCTGTTCTTTCAAAAAGGCTAATATCTCTCTCCTGTTCACACACACCTCCTCAATTCACTCTCTCCCTCTCTCACCCCCTGAAATAAGACTGAAAAAAACACAAATCCAATCATATCCAATTCCAATCTCTGAATCCGAAAACCAAAGAATTCGATTTCTATCCTTTCCTTTGCCTTTTCCTTTTCCTTGTCAATTTCTATTTCATTTTTTTCCATATGTAATGCATCAGAAGAAATCAGAAATCCAAATCGGAAAAGAAAGCACCGGCATCTCTTCCGATTTCTCAACTACGTTAAACCCGCAATTTCTCATCCTCCACCACTTTCAACAACAAAATGACCCAATTACCCCTCCTTCTCCTCCCTGTTCTTCCCCAACTCCTTACAAAAGACCTCTCTTAACGACCACGACCACGACCACAACCCCTCATAGCCAAACCCCTCATCGTTCCAATTCACTCTCAAAATCCCCTACTATTTACCATTTTTCCACGACCCATCAACCCCACTCTCTCTTTTCCGTCTCCACTGCCGTTAAAGCTGCCGCCTTTCGTTTTCTCTGCCCCCGTTTGGCTCGCCTGAAAGTGCACCTCCGCTTGATTCTCTTGCTCTCGCTTCCCTTCTTTTATTTCCTGGTTTCGCATCCGAGTCATTCGTTTTTGCTTGATTTTTTATCTGCTTTTGCATTTTCTGCTGCTTTGTTATTGTCTCTTAATTTAGCTTTGCCTAGATTGCCTTCAATTCGACTGTTTTTATCGCGGTCATTTGCCATTAATAAGCTTAGGAACTCAGCATCCAGACATCCTTTACCGGTGTTTTGGTCAATTGGATCGAAGCCAAAACCGGAGAAAAGGGCGACTTCGGGTTGTTTTGTTCAGGATTATAGTAACGGAGACGTTTATGAAGGTGAATTTCATAAGGGAAAGTGTTCAGGAAGTGGGGTTTATTATTATTATATGAGTGGAAGATATGAAGGTGATTGGATTGATGGGAAATATGATGGCTATGGAGTGGAAACTTGGGCTAGAGGGAGTCGGTATCGAGGGCAATATAGGCAAGGACTTAGACATGGATTTGGGGTGTATAGGTTTTATACAGGAGATGTTTATGCCGGTGAATGGTCTAATGGACAAAGTCATGGTTGTGGAGTTCATACTTGCGAGGACGGGAGTCGGTATGTTGGTGAATTCAAGTGGGGTGTCAAGCACGGACTCGGGCATTACCATTTCAGGTAAATTTGATGAATTTTGCTATTTGGAATTTTTACTTTTTTTATGCTGTTAAAATTTTTGCCATTTGATGCTACTGGCCTTTTGGGATTGAATTTGAGAAAATGCACGTGGATTTTGGTGTCGCATTTGATTTTCTAGTTTCAGGATCGTGGAATTTTTTAAAAGATGGCATTAGCTGGATATGTTTGGAAATATTATCGTGGAAGCTATTTGAATAGTGGTTTTCCCTTGAATAAATTTTGATTTGATGAAAGGAATCGGGAAGCTGGGCATAAAAAATGCAACTTAACGGATTGCAAACATGCAACCAATCTACCTCAAATAATTTATGGAAATGCAAGTGCTTATAGTACTATTTAAAGAACATATTGCAGATGGAATTGACAAATTCTAGATATAGCAAATCATAATGGATTGTTCTAAATCTGTTATTGAGACGTCAATTGTAAATGTGAGAAACACTCCTCTTCGTTCATTGTCATTTGGCTGAGTCATTTTAATTATTATCATTATTGTTTTTCTTGTTCTTGTTGTTGTGAATTTGTGTAATTTTAGTCATCCAAACTGGATTCTAGAATTGGATCTCATAAAGACAAGATTTCTGGACTAGTTCAGTAGGAAAATTGTGTCCTTTAAAAAACATAATTCAAATAGGTTCTCCCATCACGAAGCAATGAATGGATGATCACTTGTAGCATAAATTCTCCTAAGCTTGCACACAGTTTAACAACGTGTACTCATGTGTTTAGTCCCGAGTGTTCAACCAAGGACGCGTGTACAGGTAAACTTGAAAAGGTTGGCTCAAACTTGCTTGATTTATAAGGAAGCTGGGTTGAATTTTGTTACTTTACTACTCTTAACTTCCTTTGTAATTGCAAAACTCTGCGAGTTACAAATTATGTGCTGTTCTTTTCTTAGGACTTAGATTACAAAGCTTATAAAAATGTTAAGTCTGGACAGATTGGATGATGGACGCCTCCTTAATTTTTAATCTTTATTTTTATATCTAGCAACATATGATTGTAGTTTTCTTGCTTATTATTATTATTTTTTTAATATTTTTGTATCTCTTATAACCCATGGAGCCTGTCAAAGGTTCATGGACTTGTCAGACAAGATCTTAGAGAGGTCTCTTAGGTTAGAAAAAATTTGGAAAACCGTGTTATTGTTTCTCATGTATCGTACTCTCTATGGATTGTTATTCTATCACGTGTAATAGGACGGAAAATCTTTTTCTTTGGGGGAGATGTTTCTTTGAGCTGTCTTGTATTCAGTGGTAAGGATAATAATCCCTGTACGAATTAAATAATAACGATGCTTGTTACTCTGATGTCCTTTCCAGCTGATTTTTTGGACTATCTCAAGTATGAAATTATCTACGTGTATTTGTATTTTACTTCGACAATGTCATCATTATTTGGCAATTACCAATGCTCTTTAAAGCATGCATAGATATTATTTGGGGTCACAGGGATAACTATTAGATGTCAGTTTTAATTTCATCTCCTGTTCTATTGTCACACTTTAGTTGGCTTTAGTTAACATGACTAACCAAAATAGAGAATATTTTTCATCCGTTCTTCAACTGAAAGCTGAGATGGCAAAGCAGTTGATAAGTGAACGTTAAGGGAAAAGGGAATTTGTTGAAGAATGAAAAAAATAATGTATAGGTAATGGCTATAGAATTGTCATTGATCATCTTTTTAACTTAGCTCCGGTCGCAACTGCACTATCTGGGGTTGTTTTGCTGATTTTGACTTACTGCGGTTGATATTACAGTGCTCGAGGAGGATTTGATGTCATTATACTTAAGAGAACTTGATACTGCTTTAATCACCTAGCAAGAATCTGGCTTTTTTAACACAGCGAAAATTTTAAGGTGCTTATGATCTGTCTGTTCATTTAACTCATTCAGTTCTGGAGTTTATATAATGGGATAAGTTGTTCATAGTTTTCAGCTTGTGCTAGTTCTCTTTCTCACTTTCTTCACTTCTATTTAGATAGGATGGAATGGATTGTAGGAAATCGCATGGCCTATCCCAATCAGTTCTGGGTTATGGATTATTGATTAAACATGGTTTTTTTGTCATCTTTAGATCTCTTTATCTGTAGATTGTGGCGTGCCCCGTGCATGTGTATATCAATAAACTTATCATTTTATGTTAGCAAGTTTTACAGCCTTATTAGCTGCTCCAAATATCCATATTGCTGTATCAATCATCTAAAACTGGTGTTTTTGCTCCCATGCCTACTCATCTGGTTTCCAATTATTCAGAAATGGGGATACATATGCTGGAGAATATTTTGCCGACAAGATGCATGGCTTTGGTGTCTATCGTTTTGCAAATGGGCATCGGTATGAGGGAGCCTGGCATGAGGGTAGAAGGCAAGGCCTGGGAATGTACACATTCAGAAATGGGGAGACTCAGTCTGGTCACTGGCAAAATGGAATTCTTGATGTCCCAAGCACGCAGAACACCTCTCATCCTGTATCTCCGGTTGCTGTTTATCATTCCAAAGTACTCAATGCAGTGCAGGTGTGCACACTTTTAAACTTGACTCCTTGCATAGTGCTTGCAATTGTATTCATATGGAAAGATTTTGCATTTTTCACTGTTAGTTGATGCCACCTTTACATTGCTGCCATTTTGCTTTCAAAGATCCTTTTTATTTATTTATTAATTTTAACCATCCAAACTTTCAGTCAGTAATTGTGATGTGCGAATGGGACACGAATGACACAGAGCCCACTTGTCTTTCAACTTGGAATGAAGAAATAAGCATTGTGTGATCATACTGGTTTTCTTTTCTATTAACTACTTGTTCTTGCATGCAATTAGGAAGCAAGACGGGCAGCAGAAAAGGCTTATGATGTTGCAAAAGTTGATGAAAGAGTGAATAGGGCAGTAGCAGCAGCTAACAGAGCAGCTAATGCAGCTAGAGTGGCAGCAGTTAAAGCTGTTCAGAAACAAATGCATCATAACAGTAACAATGATAACATTCCGATTCCATTTGTGTGAGACTTCCATACTTGATCATTAATTAGGCAAACTACCAAGACCGTGACGAGGATATGGCTTTGCGGTTCCTTTTCAAAAACTTCATAGCTTGGACAACCATCTTCTCTGCAGCCTATTCTTTCTTTAAGAGGCTGTAACCTAAGATTCAAACTTGGAGTCCATGTTTGAACAGAGGGAGCTAGTGTGGAGTCTTGTTTGCTTTGACATCATGTATACATAGACGATACTGCTAGCAAGCAGGGGTGGGGGGGCTGTCTATTCGAGGCTTTTTTTTGCTTGTAGATTTGTATAGATGAGTTAGATGTATTGTAGTACAAGGGAGCTGGTGGTGCCCAGGTGAAACCTCAGCCCATCTCAATGCTGTAAGTGAACTTGAGTATCATCAATGAGATACAATCATGCTCCTTTCGCATGTTAAATATTCTTTCTTTTGACTTGTAAAATTGGACAGAAGGCACAGATGGAAATCGATGTGATTACTCTCGAGTTCAACCTTCATGCTTTAGTTGTAATTGAGCTCTTTGCATATGGATTTCGATTTCAACCTTTACATTCAGGGGCATCCAGTAAGTGACGCTACAAAGAGTACCGTTAATTTTGCTGAATATTTCTTCACAGATATTTTTCACTTCCTGAAATTTCAACCATCACGTTGAATTTGGTTTTAGCTTAAAAGCAGTAAATGCTACTCTTGTAATTTTTACCCTCTTTTCAACATGTTTGTGTGAATCTGAAACAGGAGAGCAAGGGTTCCCGGATTGGTGTTTATCCCACAAAAAGGGGGTTAAAAGTTACCCTTCAAGGGTTTAGGTTAACATTTTCTTTTCTCTCTGGAGGAGGCAGACAACTTTTTCCAAACATTTCTTTCAGTCTGTGGGTTTAGAAACCAAGAAAGCCTCTAGATTTACTATTCGAGCAACATTACTCATCTCCTTCCATTGATGAGGTAAGCCATCATTCCTTCAATTACCTAGGAATTGAAAAAAAAAATTGTATCTAATGAAATATTATTCCATTTTATTTTCTTTAAGATAACCCATTATTGGTTAAAAGAATGGTGGGTTAAATTCTCCGTAGATACGATTTTTCCTTCTTTCATTGATTTGATCGGGTAAGTCATCAATTTTATTTATTTTTTTGTTAAACTGAAACTTCCTAGAATTGGACAATTTCTGGGTTAACAGTGTGGTTTATAAACTAAAATAGCTTTACCCATTGTTCTTTCCTCTATAAAATCTTTTTTTGTCCATTTAGTATACATTTTTTAATTGAAAATATATCAGATTTCATTTTTTTATGGCCCTTCTGAGAAAAATGTCCAGATGATGATCTTGCAGTGTTTTATATACAGCCTGAAGGATGATGAGGAGAAATGTGCATTTGTGCATGCGGTGCTTGTTGGCTATGCATAATGGTTCTTTTATCAGTAGTTCTTTTTGGTTTTACCTAGAGGTCTCGTAGATTTTGGAGAAGTTGTGGACAAAAGTGACGGGCCCTCTACTTTCTTTGGAGGCACGTACTGGATTCTAGAGAAGTTGACAAACTGGCCGCCCTTGTATTGTACTACTAGTCTACTGGTAAATACTAGTTTTCTGTTCCGCGATACATTGATGGTTGTATAAAAAAAAATTTTGAACCTAAAAATAATATTCAATTCTAAAAACATTGGTATTATTATCAAATGTCTTCTAGGAAGACAATATTAAAAACTTACAATTTAATTCTTTTGATTTAATCTGAGTTTCAAATTAAACCATCTAAAAATTATATTGATGTGACTCAGTTGATATGATAGGTTCAAAGACAACAACTCAGATGATGACTAGAAAAAAAATGACTTTAAAAAAATCAATATAACATCATTTTTTTTTAATATTAAGACGGAATTATATTACATTGAACTGAATTTTGTGTTTTAACTCGTCAAACCTATCACTCGGATAATGAACTCCACTGGATTTAACAACTTTGTTTTTTTTAAACTATTCTTGACTTAATGATATCACAACAAAAATAAATACTCACAAAATTAAACGTCAACTAAATGTTGGAATGTTTGTTTGGGTTGCAATAATTTCATAGAAAACAAACCGAAATATATTATAAAAACCGATTCAAAATCAACCAAATATTAAAGAATAAAATTGATAAAAAAAAATTCAATGGAAAGGAAAAAAAGAAGATGAAATTCTTTTTTAAAAAGAAACTATTTGGTGTTATTATTAAACTCGACCTAGTGGGACAATCTTGAAATCTCTCAGCCCAACTCTTTACCTCTCCCAAGTTTTAAATTTATCCCAATGAGAGTTGACTCTAAATCAAGTCCAAAGACAGTCAAAACAATAGGTAAACGCGTAGTTTGGCTTTAAAAAAAAAATTAAAATGACATTATTTTTAATATTGAAATAATAACATATATAACAATATTTTTTTAATATTAATATAGTGACATATTGGATGACATTTATTTTTTAAATATTAAGACAATAACATTTGATTTACTGGAGTTAACTTGTTAAATCTGCGACATAGAACACGAGGCCATGACAACTGTATAAAAAATAAATCAAAATAAATTATAAAAGCTAATTCCTAATCAATATAATATTGAAAGATAAAATTAAAAAAAAAATTAACTACCCGAGTCGATCTAAATTAATATGTCAAACCTATAACCCGGGTCATGAGATTCGGATAACCTCATGGAAAGCAAATAAAAAAATTATGAAGTCTAATTTTCCAACCAACTTAATATTAAAGGATAAAAAAAATAACAAAAAAAAAAACAACTCAGGTCAATTCGAGTTAACTTATTCAACTCAGGAGTTAAATTATTCAACTCAGTACCTGAGTCATGAGACTAAGATGCCTTTATAAAAAGCAAATAAAAAAATTATAAAACTCCATTTTCATATATCTAATATTAAATGTTGAAATTGATTAAAAAAAAAACTAAATCCATGAGACTATTATAATTTCATATAAAACAGCTCGAAACAAATTATGAAACTCAATTATTAAACAATTTAATATCAAAGTATAAAATTGAACAAAAAAAATTTTAAAAACAAGTTGAAAAATAAAATTATATAAAAAAATTCAATTACAAATAGATTCAAAATAATAAATTGAGTCAACCCAACTCAATCTATCATCTATGAAATCAAAATAACCTCATAAAAATCAAATAAAAAATCATAAAATCTAATTAAAAATTACTTAGTTATAAAAACAAAAAATTAACTAAGTCAATGAAACTACCGAACCCTTGAGTAAAGAGATCTAGACAACCAAAAAAAAATAAAATTAATCCCCCTACAGTTTTTACTTCTTTAACTCTTCATTCCTCACCTGACGTTAAATTTTTATCCTCAAATCAAACACAACCTCAAGATTTAAGAAATGGCCAAAATGAAGTTTAGTAGTACATTTTGATGCTTGTGTTCTGCCCCCTTTCAGACGACAATTATGAGAATCCACTGGTACAATTTGATCCTTGCACGCGTCGGGAAATGAAATGCATCATGGGATTCTCGGTCAACAAGGGCTTCTCCCATACAAGTTTCCAGCTTGATCACATAATGGTCGTTTGATTCATAGAACTGTGGGCAGGTTGAACCACACCATCATATCATAAATCAATGTTCAACAAAGATATATTTGTTATTCACGGAGCTATTGTATCCATTTTCCAACCATGAGTGGTGGGCAACACAGGATTGACCATGCAGGGCAAAGCATGCTCTACATATTAAATTGGAAAGGGCAGACAAAACCATACAAAACTTCTCAAACATAATCTGTTTTCATTAATTTCTTAACTACTAACAAAGTCTCCGGAAATGAAATTGGGAAATTCATTAAATCGTCAATCAAAATGACTCCAAAATCCAAATGTCAAAAGACACATAACATGTTCTTCAATACAATCAACTCTCCGTCTGTTCCCTCAGCCTACGGATAGTACTCCTGACTGTTACGGCACTAGCAGTACTGTTATGAATTTGCAAAGCAAGCAATTAGAACCACTGTACAAGTCGATACAGAAATAATTAAGATTCAAAAGGTTAAGGAAATCTTACTTCAAAGTGTAAGCACCTCCAGCTTTCACTTTGCCACAATCCTTGCAACTCCAAATACCAACAGCCTTCCTCTTAACAGCATACTACAATTATGAACATTTTACAAAATCAATAACATGTTCATGAAACCAGCAGTTATGTTGAGAAACATGATGAGTAGGCAAAGATCAGCAGTATTTTTAAAAGATCACAGAGAGTGATTATGGTGGATCGATTACCTTGCCGCAAAACTCGCAGAAGAACTTGCTGTGCTGACTGACCTCCATTTTCTTAATCTGTTTTCTCAAACTCGCACCATATCGGGTGCCTGCACCATGTACATTTTATGAGCACTGGTTTTATATCGATAACTACATTTGCACATATGAGCACACATTGTTTATGTGCACAAAAACAAGCAAGCTGTATTCAGATTAAAGGGAGATTGAGAAAAACTAATCCATCATACAGAGACCAAATAGACAAACGATTTGTAAAACAATCAGAGTCATCTTCATGGGAAAGGAAAGGACATATCTTATCTATTCAACTTCTTTTCTAAATTCGCTTGTATGCAAGGTAAGCTAATATAATCATGGAAGCAATTATTTGTGTTTTCATGTCTTCTTTTCCAATTCATTTTACCCTTAGCACATAAAAACACACAAGACAAAACTATGTTAAGAAAAGCATACCATATTTCCCGACAATACCAGCCTTCTTGGTTCTCTTGGTCTGCATATCAGAAAAGAAATTCAAAACACAAAAATCAGGCACCAGACTATCTGTAATTTGATTCCAGATGATAAATTAAAAAAATAACAGCAGAGTAACAAAATGTTACTCCAAATAAAAACCTGCGGAAAACAAACTGCAACAGTAACTGTCGGCCGAAGATGTAAAACTAAAAATCAATCATGTGATAAATGGATAAATTCTAAGGACAGCCGCAGCTGCACCGAATCGAATATCCTAGCCGTCCGGGTGAATCAGACAGGCTAAGGTCGGCAGCTCCAGCAGCTGCGGCAATCCTTACTTAGGATTAGGACGCAAGTTTTGGTGACAAATACACTCCAAGTAAATACAGGCTGAGCTAACAATAATACTGAGATTTATAAATAAAAACATCACATAAACGAAATATAAAGCAGTAATCTCGTAGAATTTGAGCTCTTGCATGATTATAAAAATAATCCATGAAGAGTAAAGGAGAGGCATGAAGAGAGTACCATTCTGGATGGCTTCGTAGAACAGAAACCCTAGAAATCTCTTGATTAGCGGCCAAAAGAAACAACACTCACCTCTTTACTTGGTTTATATATAGCGACCGCGCTTTCGCGTTTTGAGGGATGCCCTAGGCCTGATAGTTTTGCTTTAATGAGCCCTTACGGTTATTGGTTATATGGGCTTTATTGGGGCCTAATTATTCAATGGCCTACTGTATCTCTCTCTCCCGACAGCAAGGGCCTCTACGAAATAGATTAAAGATTTTTTATTAATTGTTTTTAGAACGATTCAAAGAAAATTCATACATTTTTATCTTATCTTTCCTTTTTTTTCCCTTTTTTTTAGAAATATTATATATATGTGGTCCGCACTACACTGCATCTACAATTTTTTAAAAAAATAAAAAATATATATATTGTTAACAATGTTTTCAAAAAATTAATAATTATGAATTCAAAAATCTGATGCACATTAAACAATATTTTTTAAAATCTTAATATGCTAAAAAAACAAAATATCAAACCCATTCAATATTAAAATGATTAAAAGCTAAGGACAAATCTTGTTAAAATAGAAGAGGGGAAAGGGAAAAACATGGCCAAAATTATTTCTGCATAAAGGCTCCAGCAAATAAACAAGAAGCAGTACCCATCATTGCAAGTGTGTGGAAATCAATGGAATGAGAATAACACATTATCAACCTTTCGATCAATTTAAAAAAAAAACAAACATTAATAAAACAAAACTATCAAATTCAAGAAAATTCAAGCTATAAAAAAATAACATGCTACTAATAAAACTCGCTCTAATAAATAAAGAAACACAATTCAAAATAATAACCAAAGTGCTAATTAAACAACAAAAAAAAAAATCAAACCAAACTTCAAAGAAAAACATTAATCAATCAAATAAACAAAAGGAAACTAAATAGTCAAAAAAACAACAAACCAATCAAAATAAATCCATCCTAATTTTTCTCCTCAAAACATATACAACACAAATGAAAAACTTATTATTTTTGTGAGAATAATATTGTTTGACATGCAAAGGAAACAACCACACAGAACAACTTTTTTTTTTTAAAAAAACAATGTCATAATAAAAACCATGATTTTTCAAGAGAAGATAAAGAGGGCAAGTGAGTAAAAAAACAACTTTTTTTTTAAATGCATGGATTTTATTTGGAAAGATTACCCCAACCCTTCTGTAGTTTAGTTATTTTTTCATTTGACCTTAATTATTTTAAAATTATAGTTTATATCTCATAATTTATAAGTTGATGAAACTTCACATCATCACTCATATATGCCAAAATAATATTAAAAAAATCATATTATTTACAAGATTATCATTATATTCTATATAATGACTAAAAAGTCATTGCAATGTTAAAGTTACAAAATTGACATAAAATTTAAATTACTCTTTTTATTATTTCTAATATTAAAATTATAAAATTTCCACAAATACTAGACTGGAGAGATTGCTATTTTTATTGATTCTTCTTCCTTTAAACATCTATTATTTAAAATATCTCGAATACTCTCAATGTTATTATTATAAAAACCATTATTGTTCTCCTTATATGCTATTTATTTTCTATTTAGAGTATCACTTCTGATTTGATGCATAAATGTTCACTTGTAATATTTTTATGGTTGCATGCATGTGATAAACTCAATCAAAAATTTATTTATTGATAGATTAAGATTGTTTATTGGTAGCGATCACTTTGATAAGTAGATGGTGCTACAATGATAATAAAGGTGGTGTTAATATATATCAAACTCGTGAAAATTAAAATTATCATTACTTTTAAAAATATAAATTCTAAAATATTTAAAACAAATCATAAAAAACATAAATTTTAAACCAACATTCATTAAAAAAAAAACACATTCATTTTTGTTGAATGAACACATTAAGTTTTTTGGTGTCTATAGGAGCAAAATTCGAATCAAATATCGATGAAATTGATATAATATCATCAACACCTAATAAAACATCATCATGCTCCTTTATAACTTAATCATCACAATCATCTTTAATCTCATTAATATTTATAAAATCTACATTTAAAACATAATTAAAGAATAAATATTACATGTTAAACAATACTAAATTTTAAATAATATTTTTCACTAAATGATCCATCATTAATTACCATCATCTAAAGTATCTTGATAGTCGTTGTTGATAAAGCATGGTAAAAACTCTCTACTTCTTCAGTTGTCAAAATTGACGAGTTATCTTCTACTACCTAATTTCCAATGTCACATACTATCTTAAAATTAATCGGACATAACTTCATCATTTCCAATAATTCCTACATATTCAAAGTAAAGATAAGCTTAATATAAATACTAGTGATGCTACCAAATAAGATAAAATAATATTTAAAGAATTAGAGAAAAGAAAAATACTTTTGTTTCAATCTCAAATTGCAATGGACGTAAATAAAGTCATCAAGTCTTTAGTGCTCCAATCTATTTCTATTCTTTGAGTGAATATGTTAAAAAAAATACTTGATTCCTCTTGTGTTCTAAAGAATTACAAGTTTGATTTAACACATGTATATCTAAATTTTGTAGATTTTGAGCACTAGTTCCATATGTTATCTGTTATTTATCTATATACAAAATTAATAAGTAATATTATGTAAAAGAATATTTTTCAAGTATAAAAATAATATACCTAGAGGCATAAGAGTGTGATTATTTATCGCGGACACTTAACCAAAATCATGTTTTTCATTCCTAAACAACTTCATCTCACGTGTTATTTTACTTTACAATGTTAGATTTTCATGTGCATATTTCTAAATAACATCTAGAAGTCTATGGATGGTGTTCTTATGTTTATCCATTATATTTGCATCATATTGAAATTGAGGATTCAACCAAAATGCCGTCATATAAAGATTTCTATATATTTATCCATTACACCAATTATTGATAATATCTATCACTCTATGCCTTTTTTAAAAAAAATTTCTTCAACATTTTTTCCTTTGCGCAATAAATAAAACCATATAAATATTCCATTAAAGGTCTATTATCAATGTCAACCATTCATAGAACTTGAACTAAAGGTTCAATCATTCGTACAATTATTGTATATTTTTTCGAAAACAGAGAGTTCAACACACACTCAACAAGATTTTTTCCTTTACTATCTTTATCGAAAGCAACAAATACTCATTTTCTAGATGTCACCATATCTCTCAACTCATTTTTATGAGCTAAAACATTTTGCAATACAATGAAATTGGTAGTAAAATGAGTAGGAGCTGAACGAAATATTTTTTTTCTTTATTAAACTTTCTCATTAGATGTAATGGATAACAATGATTATAAATATATTTTCTGGTACCAAAAGCATGTTCAACAACAAAACAAATTGATTATAATTTATCAATATTCTAGAATATGAAATTGATGTAATTAGCAGCACAAAAAAATCAAATTATTAAAGGAAATTCTTACACCAACATCTTGTTAGCAACAACATAATTAAAAGCATTATCAATTATTATTTGCATAATTGTTTCTAACCCAACGTACAAAACATCATTAAACAATTGATATAACAATTTAACAGCCTTTGATACATTCTTGTAATTTTAAAAAATTGTTTAATTAGAACAATATACTAAAAACTTAATTAAATTGCTCCTCTTCTGATTTGTTCATCCATTCGCTGTGAATATACAACCAGTCTTTTTTAAAATCGATTTCCGTAAATCTTCTTTTCATCAACCGCTTCACAACCAGAATAGCATGCAAGGTCGGTAATTTGTGTTACTCTATTAAAACAAATAAAAACCCCTTTATAAAAAAACAAGAACAAAAGGATTAGTTTGTGTGCTTCGAAAAAAACAGTTTTTTTTTGTTGAAGAACATACGCTTCTCCCCATAACACATACCTTTCAAGGGAAAAATTATTCAAAGCTTTTACACAGCTTTCAAAGTAGAAATCTCAACCTTCCACCATTATATTTTTATAATGAAAGTGTTTGAAAACATGATTTAACTTGTATTTTTAAAAAATTAAAATTTTTTTAATTAAAATTTAATATAATTTTTATGTTTTGCATCATTTTAAAATGCTAATGTTAGAAATAATTTTTAAAAAATAAAAAAAAATATTGACATGTATTTTAACATGAAAAATTATTTGAAAAATACATGCAACCACACTAACAAACACCCTAAAATACATTAATATCGGTTATCCATTCTTGCTTGCATGTTGAAATCAACATTTACGGAAACTGTACACTTCCAATAACACACTCATGAAAAATCAATCATAAGAACATGAAAATAAAAAGTTCACAATGAAAAGCATGGGGAAAACCATGCAACTAACACTAGAAGCCTGCCAAAGACTCAAGACCTGAAAATTAGGACGCTCAATTGAACCTTTCTACATTCGCGGTGAGCATTTGAATATATTAAAACATGTAGATGGAAATCCCATGTATAAATCCCCCGCCCCACCTATATGGAAAAATATTTTTTGAAAATTAATAAGTAAACCTAGAAGCACAAGACATGAATTTTTTTTTTTCTAAAAAGATACAATGAGCATCACTATCATCTAAATAAACTTTTCTAGTATCCTTGATCTGTTAGGGTCTGGAGGCCGGAAATCTTCCAAACGCAAATTGGAGGCACCACGAATCTCATTTAAGACAGCTTCTCCTTTCTCCACTTTGATCATCTCCAAAATATTGCCAAGAACATCCCCTGCAAGCCCCAACTTGAGAAGGCTGCCCGGTTCCTCTCCGCCTTCATGTAATAACAGCCCAATCTCTGATAGAGGGACAACATTTTCTACAACAACCCTGCCAATGATGCATCCGAGAAATTCTGGTGCTTTGGGGGCATCATTTACAGCATCCTCCAAAGTAGTCAGGATGGATTCAAACCTGGTCAAACGAAGTATAAAAAAGCAATCACATTGTAGATATTACACATTGTAGATAAGCGAGATATTAAACTCAATGAAGCACAAAGACAAGGTAAATTGTTCCTACCCTTTGATGAGCTGGTTTGAATCCAATATGCCATTTTGAGATCTTGCAAGGCTGACAAGAAGCTTGGCCAAAAGATCTCTCTCCAAGTCCTTCCTCTCAAATGAGTCTGTAACCCAGATAGAGATCATTGAAGGATGGAAACTAGGGGAATTCAATTCTTTAATGCATAGAACAACTTCTTTCTCGTCTCTGGCACTGAAAAGAGAACATTTCAACCGATGTGAGAAAATCTACATGCTGAGCCTTATGATATATTACACTCAACCCTCATGAAATCAGCTTCTTCTGCCATAACACAAATATTATGACCATTACGGTAGAACTAGAAGAAAAAAAAAGGGCCAAATAAAAAGGGCGAGAGGTGGACAAAAGGGGATTGTTAAGGTTGATTACAAATTTTACAACAGTCCGGAAGAAATCTGCCAGATACAGATTTCCTCAAATTACAACACAAACTATCATATATCCCATCCAGCCATTTCAGGAGCAACATGACATTCAGCTTATCAAGAAGGACAAATGGAAGCTAAACTGAGTAAAGGTTTACCCTGGAGTGCACTCATATCATTTAATGCTTACCACACTCATATTATTTAATGCTTACCACACTCATATCACGTCTCAGATTGGGATTTCATGCCCGAGCATTGATTGTGATTTCCCTAAAACTGTGTAACTGTCAGTTAAACACAGCGTCTTTGGGTTTCCAAACGTTTCATTTTTCTCATGTCCTATCTTGTTAATGTAATACAAACCAAAAATAACTCCTGAATGGACTTGTTATATAATAAACAATGCATCATTTTTCACGATCCATCCATTTCTACCACAAGCTACTATTACCATCACCCAGTTTGGTAATAAGCAGTCTATTTTTAACCCTGTCGATAACACCTGAACCAAAGGTTGTCTTATTCCCAGAATGATGAGCTTGCACGTGTATGGAGAAACCAAGTACAAAGAATCACAAAGACAATAGTCTCCCTTTCCTACATGAAAATACTGTCAATCCCTAGGAAACAAGATTGTGTTCAACAGTAGCAACCAGCAGACTTGCATGTAGCCATGCCTATTTTTGAATGATAGCATAATGCCATACATCTGAGTACAAAAGACATTGCGAAACACGGTACTGAAGTTTGTGAAACATGTTAAATTTGGATGAAACATGTTAAACCTGGGTGAAACCAATAATTAACTTCAATACCAATTGATTATGATTCTGCTTAGAAATAATCAAAACCAATAATAGAGAGATGACTGGGAAAAACGCATGCATGAGAGGAAATGGTACCTGTAAAACTCTTTTATTGCAGCCGTGGACATATCTCGCAGTCGTTCTTCAGGCGACAGCTTTCCTGTTGGAGTAGTCTGGGAAAAAGGTGGTCCTTGTGCTCTTGTTGGTGGTGATGATCCAAGAGGCCTATCAAAACCATGATCTAGATTCCTCAGATCCCTGTTAACATAATTCATATTCCATTCCTGACCATTCATTTGATCACAAGCAGGTGGAACTGCAAATCTGTCTGGAGTATATCTTGGAATGAGATCTTCCCTTGGGCTGTAATTTGACCGTCCTGAAATGGCACTAGAACCATTCAAACCAGCTGCCATTCTTCTTGGGTCACCTGGGCTTGGAGAAATATCAGCTACAAGAGCACCCATACTGGCAGGTTGTCCTCTAATGGACATTCCTCTTGCAAGTCCACCTTGGGGACCCAAAGTAATAGAATCATCACCAAGGGGTCTTTGAGGTAAGGGAACAGACAAAGTCCTAGCCTCGTAAGACTGTTTTTCCTCAAACCGAACATCCTGAGTGCCATGCCCACGAATTTGAGTGGGAAACCCTCGAAAACCCCCCATCTGTGCATTCAGAGAAGGCAACATTGTTGACCCTCTTGGACCAAAATCCATAGCCCCCCTTCTTGGAGAAGGATTGATGCCAGGATTGCGAGCCAGCCTACTAGTTTGCAGCTGTCGTTCTTGAGCAGCATCTCTATGCACTTCCTCGATCTTTTTCGGCCCCTCAACCTTCCTCCTCTGCTGCCATTTGTTTTTCCTCAGATCAATAGAATCCTTCAACATAAACCTAACCCTCGATGAGAGTTTCATGTTGTTCGATAATTTTGCCATCATGTCAAAATATACATCCATATGCTCCTTGGCTTTGGGATGGTCAATCATCTCTCCAATCGTGCTCATTAGTTTGCAAAGAGCCTCAAGATCTTCCTCATCGGGATTCTGATACTGACCCAGCAACTTTTTGATGCACTCGTGCATTATTCTTTCAGTCAACATTCTTTTTTTATACAGCTCTCCAATAAGTCTTATGTTACCAAGCATTCGTCTACGAGCCTTGATTCTCTTTTCTTCTCTTTCTTCTTCAGACTGTTTAATCTCACCCTCTTCATCAGCTTTATTAGCTTCTTCTTGCTCTCGCTCCCCTCTCTCAAATTCTTCCTGACACTTGTTCAGAAGTAACCTCTTGAAAGTTACCTTTTCATTATCTTCAGTGAGTTCGGGCAACTCTGCTGCTAGATGAAAGCAAAAATTAGCATACATTTCACAGAAAGTAGGCTCCATTAAGGCTTTGTCAAAGATCTGTGAGATAACGCCATTAAGTGTGACAACATTGTCAATGTTAACAGCTTTTACTTGCTCAAAAAGCTTCTCAAAATTCTGAGGTGTTAGCTTGTTCAATATGCCTTTCAGTTGTCTTTGCTTGGCTGCTTCTTCATCTGTCACTTTACCCACTTCATACTTTTTCTCAGCTTTGTGCATAGTCTGTAATGGAGTCTGAGGAGAAGAAAATGATCCTTTATGGACAAAAATAGCAGCACGCTGCCATCTGTCAGCATCTAAGCCACCTCTTTGCAGCCCTCCCTGTGGACCCATTGATTGCATGGGTCCGGATAAAATCCCTCCTCCATAATGTACAGGACTCTGTGCTCGTGGATTCCTCAGAGCACCATAGTTGCCTCCTGCAACAGGTCGAAAACCTACATTAGCTCCATAACTGATATCCAAGTGTAAATCCCTTCCAGGACCGGATGGACCAGGCTGTTTACTCCATCGGCCATCATCAACTATACCACTCCCACGGCGGTCTATTCGAGATCCGCTATTAGACCTGTCCATAACCCTTGCAGGACTGGGGAATGGATCACGATCAGCAAGATGAGAAACATTGACACCCATCAAGGAGCCTGCTATATCAGATGGAATTTGAAAACCTCCAGGAAGATCAGTACATTGCTCAGAAAATTTAAGGAGGAAATCTCTGGAATATTTTTTTAATGTGTTGGCATTCCCATCTGTATCATGTTGTCCCAATCCTCCAAGTGATAGTTCCCCATCAATTAAACTTTCCAATTTCAGTGTAGACATGTCTGTGGCATCTTCCCAATCATCTGGCTCAGCTTTATTCTGCATGCTTTTCTCACTCGCTACAGTCTGAACCTGAAGGGCATCAGCAGGTGCCTGCTTCAGATTAGGGCTAGTGCTTTCTATGACTTCTGAAGAGATGACATTTTCTTTCTTCTCCTCTGGGCCTTTATATGCCCCATAAAGATCAGAAGTCGTCCCAGCAAGATCCGCTTTCAGAAGAAATTCTTTTTTCTTCTTCTTCATTTTATTAGTGGTACTCTTTGATCTAGTCAATTCAGAAGGCTTTTCTTTGGAACCAGAAACTTCAAGGGGGACTGTTCCACTACCAGCATTTTCTGCACCTTCCCCTTCATGTTTTGCAGTTGCCTCGGAGAGATCAGGCACTGGTGGAGAACCCTGATGACCTGAAATACCAGATTTGGTAACAGAAGCTTCTTTATTACCTATGTTATCACTGTGACTCAAAGATGCATCCAAAGGCTTTATGTCATCTGCAGAATTGAACTTTCTGGATGTGGAAGCACCCGCATTATCTGATATGTGGTCATTTGCAGTGTGGCAAGTCATGGGTTCCACCAGCCCCTCCTGGGCAGTTTCTGAGGCTGGAACCTCATTGCCAACAGATGTGACCACTGAATCAGATACCTCTGTATCTTGCTTGACCTGGTCTGCAGATTTTGAGTTAATTGATGCTGAAGAAATGTTGTAATCTTGTTTAGGACATTCAGACAGAGATTTCTCTATTTCGTCTTCTTTTGCTGGAATTTCACATTTTAGTTTTTCCAGCTGTGAAGCATCATCCAGCTTAGCATGAGGAGAAATGTGTGTGGTATGAGCAATTCCAGCAACAGGAACTTGAGATGAAACACTGTCGAAAGCATCTCCAGCATTGTCAACCTTGGTTTCAGAAACATCAGGATTCCAGGCAGCAATCGTTGACACTGGTTCCTTGATTGATTTTGTCAAAACTTCACTGTTTGCTAATGATGGAGGACTTTTCTCATTTTCTGCAGTTTCAGAAACCCCAGTGCCAGAAGATACACCATGTTCCAAAGTGTGAGAAGACAAGGTTGTCTGTCCACCAATCTGTAAAAGGACAAAAAAAAAAAGCAAATGAAGAGATAGAACCACTTTAACAAAAATAAAATAAAATAGAGTGATAATTAAAGGAATGTGTGATCTTGAAATCAGCATATTAGTACCTGATGCTGAGGCTGGATATTTCCTTTCTTGCCTGGTTTCTTCTGATGTTCCTTGATAAAGTTTGACCCACTCAGAGCTTCCTTTTTTCGGCCCTCAGCATTAGATACACTTGGTATTGCCTCCTCACACTGAGCTAGTGAAGCAGAAGCTGCACCGTCAACAGCAACTGCTGCGGGCTGTTTAGCTGCCACTGGCAGTGGCTTCACCAATGATTCGCCACCAGCTTTTATCTGCTGTAAAGAGCTTTCTGAAGAAGCCTCTGAATCCCTTTGAGAGTGAGATGGGCTAGCTTCCCCAGATGACCTTGAGGATTTGAAGAATCCACCCTTTTCAACAACAGAGGAGATCTTTGGAAAAGATGGCTCCACAACTTTCTCTCCATGAGAGCCAACAGCTGGTTTAACAGTCACTTGCACCGCCCCAGATGGAGTCAAGGAGATTGCATTACGAGCATGTTCTGAGTTCTGTGGTTCTGCAACACCATGAGATGCTGTCCCAGACTTACTAAGTGGAAGCGAATTAAGAGCAGATGCATTCATATATGGTGCATTTTGGGGGGGCTGGCTAACTGGATAGTTAAACCTAGGTGGTAGCTGAGAATTAGGAGCTATTTGGCTACCAGTTAATGGTAGAGAGCTTGGAGCTGGAAAAAATAAATTACTGGCATTGTAGGAACTAGGATAATAGTTAATTGGACGAGATGGTGCAAATGATGGAATTGGCTGGGTCTGGGGAACATTGAGATGAGACCTCAGTCCTGATGATCCAGCATCTGGATATGCATCTGTTCGCTTATCAAGCCTCAGCTCTTCATGTGTCTTTGGATCAGTAATCTTGACAGGCGTTTTATGTGGACTGCCAAATTTACCACCCTGCTGTGCGGAATATTGAGAGGTCATGCCGTATGCTAAGCTGCCTAACTGAGGTATCTGAGGACCCATTGGATTCGTAAAACTCATGGTTTGGCTCTGATGCATCATTCCTTGAGGCTGCATTGGATGGTGTTGGAGACCTTGAATAAACACCGACTGTTGCACTTGAGGAGCATTCCCCATAGGTAATTGTATTGGAACATGAAGTGAATTTGCTGGGACACCTTGAGACTGGATTTGTGGGCTTGGACCACGAAACTGAACCGAGACTGGTGGCTGCTGATATTTCATCTGCAAAGAATTCATAGGAATCGGGAGAACAGAAGGCTTCTGTGTCTGGCTCACAGATGGTGCAGGTGGGAGTTGTGTCTCCTTGCTGGCCTTGGGAACTAAATGAACCTCTCCAGTGCTAGTTTGGACTGATGAACTAACTTCCTTCCTGGGCAATTGCTGCTTAGGAGCAGGAGTCGGTAATGAAGGAGCAGGCCTAAATGTATCATGATGTGCCTGCAAGTTGAAGATATGGCATAACTGCTTTGATATTTATTTATAGACATAATGACTATATACATCTCCAACCAAATATCAAAACAATATACAACTATCAAGATTCAATAACTAAAACACATACTATAATACTCAAAACCAACAACTGTAGCGGAATTCAAGTGAATACCATTAAATAGATAAAGAAAACATGGAACATCTTTCTTTCTCGATTGCTATTATTTTGCAGTGTCGAAAACTGCTTCAAAGGATATTCCAAGAAAAAGAAAGCGCTTGGGAGAAAAGAGTGGCTAGTTGGGGGAGAACATACATACCTGGTCACGTTTCTGCTCGTCCAAATTAGGGGGCGCAGAGCTTGTTCGAGCAGGAACCTAGAGCACAATCCTTCAGCGATCAAAAACTAAATATTGCAAGTTTCAAGTTGCACTAAAAGCTTAAAAGAGTAACAATTACCTGCATCCCATTCATAAATCCAGGACTAATGGACCCAAATTGAAAAGCAAATGCCTTAGATGAATCTAAGGGGGCTGTGCATCAGAAGAAAATGTAAATGAATGACTTAATATTCCAATCCAGGACTACAAAACAATATCATGAGAAACAGACGATGAAGATCACTATACCAGACACACACAAAAAGCATTAAAGTCGTGTGTACCCATAGTAGCATGTTCACATAAAAAAAGGGCAAACTTACCCTTGGCAGGTGTCATGTGAGCTCCACTCTCCGAACTTATGGCGGCAGGTTGAGAAGTTGGAGCCTTTGGAACATCTCGGGTGCTTCTCTGAGCAGCCGATGCTTCTGTCGGCTTGGCAACACTGCTTGCATCAGATGTTCCTACAAAAGAAAACATCAAAACAATCGAAAAATTATAAGGAAAAAAAATAACTTTCCGAGCAAAAAGGCATCAAAACTCCAAACTTTGCATTCAATTGTCCCATTCCTTCCACCAAAAGCGCAATTCTTTCCCTACAAGGAGGTAAAAATCATCAAACATACCATGTGATTGGTGTTGCGTCAGGACACCATTCTGCACATTCCGGATTGTAGAAGCAGCATTATTACCGGAATCAGAAGAATTCACACCAGAAGGCAAATTTACCCTACTAGATTGGCCTCCTCCTTGCGTAAGATTACTAGGCTTCTTATTAAAACTGCCCAACATCCAAAAAAACAACCAAAACAGAGTAAACCTTAACTCATCCTCCTCTTAGATAAATAAAAACCCTGAGTTTTTGACAAAACAAAGGGAAAGAGAGCGGGTACCTGCGATTGGAAGAAAGAGAAGAAGAAGACGGTGAAGGGACGGGGGGGCCACCGCCCTTACCGTGAGAAACAGAGGAAGTCCGTTGCTGACTAGAGCTAACGGATCGTCCTGGTTTCCTATATTGTAACTCGCTCTTATCACTGCCACCCCTTGATTGATTGTAGGACATATATTCTTATTTTCAATAAATTATCTGCAAAGATTTAAAATTAAAAAAAAAATCAGATCCACCAGACAATTCAACATCAAAAGTCAGTAACCGTTAATAATTTATTAGGGTTTCTGATTAGAAAGTTGATTGATATCGTACCCGGTGAAGTGAGGAAGAAGAGAGGGGGTGGGGAACAAAGAGACGGAAATTAGGGTTTTACTGGACGGTCATGACGGGAGAGGGGGAGAAGGGATAAAAAAAAAGAAAAAAAAAATAAGTGAAGCAAAGCATGTATGAGTTATAAATTTATAATTTTTAAGATTAAAAAAAAAATCCTGGAGAGAGAAGGATAGATGGCAATGGTAACAAACTAACTAAAGGCAAGGTGATGGTCAAATGTTTAGGTTTTTTAGGA
>Ga0325411_1001336_pt1 | contig 27440 bp, 11 predicted proteins | sample PopdelMetagenome_13_FD_206181 | JGI IMG/M metagenome (GOLD analysis project Ga0325411, IMG submission 206181) | Populus deltoides microbial communities from Bellville, Georgia, United States - Xylem-PdIQD-R4 | ecosystem: Host-associated > Plants > Phyllosphere > Stem > Wood/Secondary xylem...
TGTGAAAACAAGACTAATCTAGGTGGATTTCAAGTTCAGAACATGTTCTTTCTAGATTGTCCAACCATGATTGCATTGGACTTTTGTGTAAGAAGATATGGTTGTTTTAAATTTGGTCTGTTTATGCTAGAAAGGTCAAAAAACGTGTGCTAGTTAATTTATCTAGGTTAGTTTGTCATAGTCTATTTTTTGGGCTTGACTTCTGCCATGTTGAATTTTTCCTAACTTTGGAGGGATGTTCCAGTTATAAATATAGTATCAGAATATGTAATAAAGCACTTTTGGCCAATATTTGAAACTTAATTCACAGAATTACGAGTTGTTCTTCCAAATTGATTTTGTGAAGAACCGTACCTGACTTATCACTCTTCAATCACAAAGAGTGTGGCGTCGAAATCCTAGATTGATCTTTGTGGCGTCTAGATCGACTTATCAAAGTATCATTCTCGTCTATCACCCATCTTATTTACCTCAAAATCACTATAATCCAGCCTAAACGCCAAAAGAAAGACAACACAACCAGACCCATCCTTCATCCATTTTTGTCAGATTCATTGTTACCGATTTTTTGAATCATTCACGGCACATCATGGAGTATACATTTATTTGGTGGGATCAAATTGTAATCAGTAGGAGGAATGGGGAGCGACTCGTTCAGACTTGTAGGGAGATGAAAGTCTTAATGAGGAGACGATTTGTGCCAAACCACTATTACAGAGACTTATATCTGAAGCTCCAAGGTCTGAATCAAGGTTATAAGACAGTAGATGAATATCATAAAAAGATAGAGATAGCAATGATTCGGGCCAATGTTGTTGAGGATAGAGAAGCCACTATGGCTAGATTTCTTAATGGGTTGAATCTGGACATTGCCAATGTGGTTGAGCTACAACACTATGTGGAGCTAGAGGACATGGTTCACATGGCTATGAAGGCGGAGAGACAACTTCGGAAGGGACATGCTCGGCCAGCGTTTGACTCGGGCTCTTCATCATCTTGGAAGCCAAATCTAAAGAGAGAGGGTACTGTCCATCCAAGATCCTTTGTTCCTTCTAAAACTAAACCACCAAAGGCTAATTAATACTTTGGGCTTAATTAATACTTTGTTTTCAGTTAGGATCCAAGGCTTGTTTGGATTAAGTTATGGGCTTTTTAGTTTAGGATTTTGGGTCAGTTTTGAATGGACCTCATTTAAGTCCACATAGGGGGTCCATTAGGGTTAACTTTTTAAGAACTATTTAAACTCATGTAAGCCAAGATTTTGGCAGCTTTGATGATAATTACTTCTGAATTTTTCAGTTTTAACGTGTGAGAGTGATTCTTGCATTCTTCAGTTCTTCAACGAACTGAATCTGACTTATCAAAGATTAATTGGCTTTATGGCGTTATTCTACTCAATCCAATAGTGTTGGTTCCTTGGGACAGGTTTCCATTGTGTCCTATCAGACCTATTTCGGCTTTTTAAGATCAGATCTCAATCTTGATTGCGGGTTGCGTGACCACGTGATCATGAGGTTCGCATCAGTATTATTCAGAAGTTTTATTCATCAATGGCTGTCGAAATTTAGGTTACTTGTGTTTAAATAGTTTTTGAAAAAAATTAACCCTAATAGATCCCATAATATTAAATTCTTATTCTACCGTGAGAAGAAGAGAAGGAAAATAAATATTACAGAACTGATTCAAGGCTTATTTATAGCCTTCCATGCAACCAATTAATAGGATTATGATCTCAGACTTAATCCTTCCTAACTTAGAAAATCAGATCTGACTGCCCCCTCGCTACCTTTGTTGACTAGGAAACTTCCTCCTTAATTGATAAATATTCTCCTAAATAACATGGAAAATAATGAATGAAATTTCTTGAATTTTAGGGGATGATGAGGATCAGCCCACACCAATGCCAAAGACCCATTGGAGATGCTAAGTGGGCCAATTAGAAGAGCTAGGGCAAAAAAGTTTAAAGAGGCATTGCATGGGCTTGTTTAGATCATATAGAGCAAGTGGACCTAGAGGAGCTTGAGACGCCTGGGGAGCATGAAGGACAACCTCCAATTCATCTAATCCAAGTCCAAAATGAGCCAAATGAATGTAAATCAAAAGGTTGATGTCCGACCCTATAACAGCCTTGTTAGGCTTGTTTTTCCTAATGTTACAAGAATAGAATGTCAACAATTTTTTCTCCTAAACAAACAAGGAAAGTAATTAAATCAACAACAAAAGGGGAAATTAGGCTTATTATTTGTCCAAGTTATACAAGAAAATCCAAGCTAATCAAGGAACTAAAAGGGAGGCATCGAAGGAATCCAATGGTGTGTTTGTTTCCCATAAAGTGGTTTTCGGGAAACCACTTTCCAAACTTTCCTGTGTTTGTTTGCCATTAGAAAAGTTGATCAACGGAAAACACTATCCAATCAAACAAAAATTTGGCTTGGTTCACAGGACAGTGTTTTCCTTTTATTTTGGGCGGAAAACTCTTTCCGGAAGTTGTGAAAATATAGAAATGTCATATTATTTGCTAATTATATCAAATTTGATCCTCAAACTTTTGATTGCTATATATATTTTGTTTTGAATATTTGTTTTTCAATTTCATCCCTTAGAATTTAATTTTTATATTAACTTTGGTCCTCATTTTTATAATTGTTATTTGCTTTCCCTTTATCATTTTTTAATTGAAATTTTTTATCTATCAAATTTGGTCCTCATTCTTTTGATTGCTACTTATTTTATTTAAAATAATTTATAAAATATTAATTACAATTATTTTAATTTTTTCATCTTTCAATTTTTTTTATTTTTTAGATTTGATCTCTATTATTTTGATTATTATTTATTTTATTTAAGATAATTTATGAAATTAAGTTTTTTTTTTCAATTTCATTTCCATTCAACTCTTTAATTTGTAAGATTTGTTCTTTATTATTTTAATAAACTTGAAAAAAATAAAGCATTAATAATTTATTTTTCAACTCATTTTCCATGACATAACCAAACACTGGAAAGTATTTTCCAACTTATTTTCTATTATATTACCAAACATCGGAAAATAATTCACTTTCCCGGAATTCACTTTCCAAAAGAAAATTACTTTCCAGTAAACAAACGGGGCCCAAATTAAATAAGATTTTCCTAGTCTAAAAGGGACTTATAGTGGCAGCAACTAGTCCTATACAAGCAAGGATGGTTTACTCAACTATAACAACTTATAAACTAGGGGAAATCAAATTATTTAGGTTTCATTTTCTCTGTTTTATACAGCAATAATATCAGACTTTATTTCATTCTTAGTTCTTTAATTGTATGTGTGTCTCATATAGGTCCACATAAGAGGGTCATTAGGTTTCATTTTATTCTAGAGTCAATATAAATAGAGTCATAACAGACATGGAGTGACACCCAATTCAGATTAATAAAAATTTTTTTGCTACACCTTGTTGTGTGAGTTGGTGAGATATTCTCAATTCATTGGTTCTCGAAAGGATTGAAAATGACTTATCGAAGAACAATTGACTTCGTGGCATCATCCTTATACTTCTCGTTCCTGAATCAATATTTGTTGGGTGAGGGTTTTTGTTTTCAATAGTGCCGGTGCCTGGATACAAGATATCTTTGTGTCACACCCATATTAAACATAATTTACTTGGTTTTTTCGGGAATTGATGACTTTATGTGTGGGTTGCTTGACAACGTGTTCAAGATGTTCACATCATTGTTTTACTAACCATTCATACAAACCATGCTTAGTCTTAAATATTGTTTTCCATTCATCACCTTTTTTCATCTTAATTTGATGGTACCCACTTTTCAAGTCATTTTTAGAGAAAATTCAGGATCCATGTAACTCATCTAACAAGTCTTCAAGCATGGGAATGGGATGTTTATACTTCATAAATGTTGTTGATGGCTCGACAATCAACACACATTCTCCATGTTCCATTATTCTTAATGTGAACCTCGTCATCACATGGTCATGCAACCCACAATCAAGATTGAGATCTAATCCCGGAAAGCCAAAATAGGTATGATAGGAGTGTGACACAATGAAAATCTGCCTCAAGGCACCAACACTATTGGAATGAAGTAAAATGATGTCACAAAGCCAGTTAATCTTCGATAAGTCAAATTCAGTTCGTTCAAGAACTGAAGTATGCAAGAATCACTCTCACACGTTAAAACTGAAAAATTCAAAAGTACTATTTATCAATGGCTGCTTAAATTTTGGTTACATTAGTTTAAATAGTTCTTGAAAAATTAACCCTAATGGATCTACCCTTGTGGGATGAATTGACCACTATACAAAACTAACCCAAAAAGCCTAAATTGAAAAAAAGCCCATAACCTAATTCAAACAAGCCTTGGATCCCAGCTCAAAATAAAATTTTAATTAAGCCCAAACATGAAAGAAAATAATCAAAATAACTAATCTTTCATTAAAAAGCATCAACCCTTTCTTTCACTGTGTAGCTATGATGAATAAGGAATCCTTATAAAAAAAGGATTCTTGAACATTAATGAATTGTTGCCACACTTACAAATTTTAAATTATGGACTTCCTAATTTGGCAAGGATCCTTTTTCTACGAGGATGTGGAAGTTTGTTTTGGGAGTTTTCTAGTTCCACAAGGATCTTTAATAGGCTGCAACATAATTTTCAAGTGTGGCAAAGATTCATTAATATTCTAGAATCCTTTTCTTATAAGGATTCCTTATTCATCCCAGTTACAAAAGAAAATGAGGGTTGGTGGTATTTAATGACAGATTAGTTATTTTTATTATTTTCTTTCATGTTTGGGTTTAATTAAAACTTGTTTTTGACATAGTAAAGTTTTTTTTTTGTCAGTTTTGTAAGGGGTCAAATCAGTCCATTAGCGTAGATCTATTAGGGTTAATTTTTCAAGAACTATTTAAACTCATCTAACCTAAATTTCAGCATCCATTGATGAATAATACTTCTGATTTTTTTAGTTTTAACGTGTGAGAGTGATTGTTGCATTATTCAGTTCTTAAATAAACTGAATCTGATTTATTGAATATAACTGGTGTTATTCTACTTCATTCCAATAATGTTGGTGCCTTGGGGTAGGTTTCCATTGTGTCACACTCCTATCAAACTTATTTTAGTTTTTTGGAATCAAATTTCAATCTTGATTGTTGGTTGTGTAACCACGTGATTACGAGGTTTGCATTAGACATTGCAACTACTACATTTGGAAGGAAACCATTCATAATCGGTTGAAATGTTTATAAGAGTTCCATTTGGATAGTGCAAGTCATAGTCTTTAACCATCTTTGAGGCATACTCTCGCATAGTTCAACCTTTTACTTAAGCTCAACACGAAGAGGAACCCCAATAACACTAACTACAGAACTTAACATCTTAATAGTCAAATACTCTAGAGAAACATTATAAAACTTAACCCAAATCGAAACTCTAGCCAAATCATATGTAGAAAATTGCATGTTTGGTTGCCCATGTTTTAGCACCAAAATTTTGTTTGTCATATGCCATGGAGCACCCCAAAACAGCATTAACATGATCAACCAAGTCAAAATTGAAGAGGAAAAAGCTATTATTTGACAATAAACCTTATGATAACCCAAATGAGCCCCAAATTCTGTTTCTAATAGAGTTAACTACTGAAAACGGTAGTTTCTGACCCACAAAATAACCACCTAGAGTGGACTGTCAAAGTTCACAACCTTCTTCAAATAAATCCGAAGGAGGAGCTACTTTTACAAGACCAGATTCCAAAGAAGGAGGAGAAAGTGTAAGTTTCAGTTTGTATGCATCCTAATGCCATCTTTCACATAAAAAACTTTAGCATCTTTAACATCCTTCACATCAAAGTTTAGTTTGTGACTGGTATATTGTTGGGAGCTACACTAATGTCATGCTGGACATTTGTGTCTAGTGGAAGTTTAGGAGGAGTGGACTTAACTAGAGGCAACCTATTATTTATTAAAAGTTTGGACCCTAAGAGATTTATCTATTTCAAACTAGAGAAAGTTTTTTCTAATATGGATATTTGACTTTGTTGCTTTCCATTTGAGTTACTTAAAATGGTAAGAGTAGATGTGCCTAGTGTTATTGTTTCTTTGTTGCAGGAGTTTGAATATATGTTTCTTAAAGATATCCCTAGCGGATTACCACTCTTGAGGAGAATAGAACTTGATATTGATCTTGTACCTAGGGTTGTGATTCCTAATCAACTAGTCTATAAAAGTAATCTTGAGGAGAAGGAGCTCCAAAGGAAAGTTGATGAGCTAATGAATAAGGGGTACCTTCATAAGAATATGAGCTTATGTGCAATGCCAATATTACTTGTGCTTAAAAAGGATGGAACATGGAGGATGTATGTTAATTTTTGAGTTATCAATAATATCACGGTAAAGTACAAACATCTCATTCCTAAGTTTGATGACATGTTAGATGATTAACGTGTATTCTTTGGTTCTTGAACGAACTGAATCTGACTTATCAAATATTAACTAGTTTTATGGCGTCATTCGACGTCATTCCAATAGTATTGGTGCCTTGAGACAAGTTTTCATTATGTCACATTCTTATTAAAACCTCTTTTGGCTTTTCAGGATCAAATCTCAATGTCGATTATGGGTTACATGACCATGTGATCATAAGGTTTGCATGGTAAAAAAACAACAAAAAATATTACATCAATGTAAAGAAATTTTAAAGCCATTTATTGTGTTTTTTAAAACCTAACAATATCTCATCTATTTTTTTCTGTTAGTGCATTTTGCTGGTAAATTTTAGGCTCAACTTTAAATATGTCGTTCTCTCTCTTTCGGATGAATTAACAAACCTACCATATATCATTGGAAAGTTAATGTCAAGTTTCTAACCTAATTGGAAACACATCCAAAATCTTCTTGTAATATGACCAAAAAATAAACAAAGGTCCAGATTGGCAAATTTGAACCTTTTAACCCAAGTCTCTTGACTTAACCCATTAAACTCCTCTTAGATCCACTTTGATTAAGGCCTTAGAATAGACCCAATAAACACTCCTAATAGATCCTTTGATGTTGTAGCCATGATCGCATTATGCCTTCTTTCCTCAAAAGAATTCGACCTCGAATCATCACCTGCATCAAACAAAAAAAGATAAAAAAATAACTTTGAATATATCACTAACATTATACTCATCTTGTGGATCCATTTTGTAGGCATTAACTCCTTCAAGGAATCTGAGTGAACCATCTCCTCTTTGATTTTTTATGTCCAAGAAAACTCTTTTTGTTCATATGAACCCAAACCCAATCTCTTGGTTCGAAGACAACCCTTTTTCATCTTTTGTTTGCTTGGAATGCATACTTCTCATTCTCTCTCAACACAATTTGTGCCTTATTAAGAAATGCTTTCATCACTTGTTCTTTTATATTGCCATCAAGTCTAACCATACTATTAATTATTGCATCCTTTATCAATGGCAAACCACTATGGATGTCTTTACGAAATACATAGAAAAATATGGACAACAAATTCGACCATTTATCAAAAAACATTACCAAACTTCGATCATCTTGAAATTTTAATCCAAGATAGAAAAAGATCTCTGAAAACTTCTAGCAAAAACTTCAACTTGATCTAATAGTTGGATTAAAAATTATACTTGTTGGTGTAAAAGACAAATTAAGCTCAAATCTGAATTTGAAACATCACACAAGCGGGGAGAAGGAGGAGATTGTGTTGATGATTTATTTTTGAAAAAACACTAGAAAGATGCAAAGAAATGAGGGAAAGAAGATTTTGGTGTTTTGATGGAGGATATGTGGCTGTTTTCATCGATTTGGGGAGTGAGGAGCAATAAAAGGTTTTTGGTAGATGAGCAGCAACTATAGGTGGGAAAGAGAAAGCTAGATTTTTATTCTAATTGAACACGCGATTTTGAATATGAGTTTTGTTAGATAACCATGATTTAGAGTCGTGTCTTTGAATAAAGCGTGATTGGTAATCACTTTTTTTGTTTAAAATGCGTTATTTCCCAAATATTTTTTCAATCAATGTCAATTCGCTAAAATTTTATTTAAACAATGTTATTGTGAAAAAAAAACCCATTTATTGACAAGTGAATCTACATGGCATGTTTAATGGGAACAAACAACCATTTTTTTCTAGGGAAAATCTCTGTTTTATTACTTGTCTTTATTAGTTTTTGCATGTTCGTATTTTGAGTGTTTGACTAGTTAAAATAAATAATACCATATGTCACTACTAGTTTCAATTTATATTTATTATACATTTGTATTTATTAGAAATATAATTACAACAAAACACTAAAGCTTGTGGCGTTTCTCATTGTAACAAAAAAAAACACTATGGATCCTCTTAATTTCATTGTGGATTAGAGCTGTAATTTTTTTACCATTTTAGTCCTCAAACTTTTTTCTTCACAATTGAGTCCTTTTGAGACCATATTTATAACCAATTGCTTGATTTGTTAGCCAATGACTAAATTAAAAGTTAGAGAACCAAGATGAAAAAGATGTTGAAAATAGATGATGGTTTCAAAACAAGCTTGAAAAGTTCACTTTAGTCCCTATAATTCTGATAGTAAAGCTTTTCAGTACGTTAGTTTAGGAAAATTCAATTTTGGCCTATTACTTCATTTTCTTTATTTTTTTAGTCTCTAGTTTAAGATAAGAGAGAGAAAGTCACATGATTATAGTAATAGAGAAAAAAATATTAATTGATACTGATTTTGGCCACAGAAAAGACCGTTATTAGTGTCAATGGGATGCATTCGATGAAAAGAGTTTATCTAGGGTGTTCTTTTACCTTGCTATGACTTGAGATGGTGGATTTGACCTCGAAAACATTTTTTTTAATTCAGGTTGATTTTGAATTTTTGGACCATTTATTGTTTATTTGACCAAATTGTTTTTTTTATTATGTTTTTCTTAATATATTTTCAACCCTTTATAGATAAAAATAATGATAAAAAATCATTTTTTATTATTTAAAAAAATCATTTTTTTCCATAACCCTATCCTGTTTGTTTGTTTTTTTATATTTTATTTGATACAAAAAGAGTCTCATGTACTTGATTATGGTGTAACTAAATGAAAAATAATTTTAAAAATAACATATTATTAATTTAAGTGGGATGTATAACCTTAATCGCTGGTTTGACATAGGTTCACTCGGATATTTTTTAAAAATTTTCTTAATTAAATATTTTATTTTCAATTTTTTTTTATAGGCCAAATGCACAGGTGGGTCTATGCGCCAAACTTGATTGTTAATTTTTTAAAATGTTTTTTTTACTTAATGTATTTTCAGCTCATTTTTTTTTAATCATCCTATGTTATTTAAATATCTCTTTTTTATTTGATTTGATTTTTTTATTATTTAACTTTTTAAAAAATAGGTCTTTTTTTAGTACCACACATTGTCCTATTCTTTCTTTTTAATTTTTTTTTATTTTATAGAATAAATGTTTCACTCACATGCTTACTGTGTAATTAAATAAAAAACTATTTAATAAATAAAAATTATTAAATCTATTGAGATAGATGATTTAGATTTAATGTTTAATAAGTTAACTGAATTTATTTATTTATTTATTAAATATTTTTATTTTTAATCTCTAATACCTGAGAGATATCCATGTGCCTAGCACGATCAATGATAATGCGCAGCATCATCTCGACAAAAACTTTGCCAATTAAAATAGGGATTTACACTTCCTAAACTTAAGTTATAAATATCGAAGTCTATAGTTAAGTACCTAATCAATAAACCCAGGTAAGAGATCATACGCACACACCATAAAACACAAATTTCTATGGAAGACTGATAAATAACATATATACATGCTTCCAAAATGTTATCTTTCCAAAGACATATAACCCAGCGAAAAAATGTAAATTAATATTGTTGGCACTTCATATGCATACATGCCAGTCTAAGAATTGCAGAAGGTATAGAAATATTCGGGCAAGGCCCGTGCTTTGGTAATATCACTCTGAATAGGATTCCTCGCTTTACCGAGTTGATATTGCGGTAGGCTGCTGGTTGAGCTGACAGGCTGAGTGATATTAGAGACGCTTTACCGAGAGCTCCAACCAAGATTACAGACGCTAACATAACAGGGGCAGGAGATATATCTATAAGAACCAAGAATGGGATATTCGCATTAGCAGAAGGAGGAGAGCGAAGAGATGAGCACTTTTCAAGCAGCTTTCCTTAACGAAGTCATCTATGTGACCAATGCACGCTTCAAAGAAAGCAAAGAAGGATCGCTAGCAGCTCAAAGGCGACCGAAGGGCGGGCAGGGCTCTTGTTGAAAAATTGAGAAAGGTCTAAAAATTACTCAATTATTAAGAAAAAAACTGATTAAAAAACTAAATTTTACACTTAGCTTCGCATATAATTATATTTTTATTTTTATCTATTTTTTTAATTTATTTTATAAATAAAAATTCATCTCACAAATTTAGCAAATTTAATCAAGCATATTTTTTAGAACCACAACTTGACCACACACTTAGTAAAACACTGTTGTAACACCAAACCAGTTGGGATATGCCTGTACAAGTATCTGGTACCTCCCCATCTAGTTTTTCTATGGGACGTGACATGCATTCAGGCAGGTAGGGGGAAGGAAAGGATAACTTACCGGTCAAAGGAGAGAATCAAGAAACACGAATTAAAATTGCCGAAAAGAACAGTAATGGAGAGTCAAATATTCTGAAGTAATAGCTTAATCAATTGTTTTAACCTACAGGAAATTCCCTTGCATAAAATAAAAAACCAAGCACGGAACCAAATACTACGACAGACACTACAGTACTTCTGCAAACTTTACTCCGACACAAAGGAAAATGCGAAAACAAACTTGCAAAAATTTAACACAATGGATTATTCTGCACACAATGGGATTCGCCCCAATCTAAAATGCACAGAACCAAGTCTGAAGGGTAAGTCAAATCCAAGCTAAATAGAGGCCCCAAACCTACAACGAGGATAATAATTTGAACTTCCAAACTCAAGTCTTTTAACTTGGTGAACCAAAATTGCTTCAAAGAAGATCAGCAACATTTGACGGCAGCTCCTCAACTGTCACATTATAAAATCTCTGGATGTCAGAAAGCATTCTTTCATCATCCTTGGTAACAAAATTTATAGCAACACCCTTCCTTCCAAAACGTCCACTACGACCAATACGATGGAGGTAGTTCTCTGGCTGTGTTGGCAGATCATAATTGATCACAAGTGATACTTGCTGGACATCAATACCACGGGCTAACAGATCAGTAGTGATCAGCACACGAGAGGAACCAGAGCGAAATTCCCGCATAATAATGTCCCTTGTGTTTTGGTCCATATCTCCATGAGTGGCAGAGACTGTGTGATCGCGACTGCGCATCTTGTCTGTAAGCCAATCTACCTTGCGCCTAGTGTTCACAAAGATAACACTTTGGGTTATGGCCAAGGTCTCATATAGATCACAAAGCGTCTCAAGCTTCCATTCCTCCTTGTCAACATTAACATAGAATTGCTTGATACCCTCAAGCGTAAGCTCATCACGCTTCACTAGAATCCTCACAGGTTTATTCATGAACTTCCTTGTAATTTCTAGTGCCTCAGGTGGCATAGTAGCGGAGAAAACCCCAACCTGAATCTTTGGGGGCAGCAACTGGAAAATATCATATATCTGTAATTAAAAAAAAAAAAGTCCAATCATTAGAGCAAAAAAACTCCAAGAGATGCACCTGTGCATCTTCAAATGATGGCATCATGTAAACAGTAACAGAAAGTTTTAAGAAAGAATGCAGGTGCAAATTAAAGGTTGGAACCTGATCCTTGAAACCTCGTGAGAGCATTTCATCTGCTTCATCCAATACAAACATCTTGATATAGTCAGGCCGAAGTGATTGTCTCCGCAACATGTCGAACACACGACCAGGGGTACCAACTACAACATGAACCCCAGCTGAGAGAATGCGCTGGTCCTCACGAACACTAGTTCCACCAACACAAGCATGAACCTTGACACCCAGATAATCACCTAGTGCTCTCATAACCTTTTCAATCTGTTGTGCTAGTTCTCGAGTAGGTGCAAGAACCAGTGCTTGGCATTCAACTACATCATAATCAAGCTGCTGCAAAATTCCAGAGCAAAAAGTAGCTGTTTTTCCAGTTCCTGATTGTGCTTGCTGGATTACATCAAGTCCCTTGCAGAATGGGACAATCCCCCTTTGTTGAATTGCAGATGGCTTCTCAAAACCTTCAAACAAATTTGGATCACACCATGAGATTTTAAATTTGTCAAGCACAGACATGATTCCTACTATATAAAAATTATTTTTGAGGACAAGAAAGTAGCTTCAAAATAAATGTTATTCATCATATAAAATTTCAGAAAAATAACAACAAATTATAGCCAACACTTGATAGGTGGGAGTGTATGAGGAACCATAAACTCAATTAAGCCAAACATCTGGATTCTGAATATGTTCCATGAATCAATGAAAACAATTTGAATTGATCTTATCATGCACAGGATAGTTTCACTGCTTGCTTCTGATACTCAGGCAATCAGAAAATTTTCCAAAATTGTAATTTTACATGAAAGGATTGCAGTTTTAATGCAACTTACCATATGCATAAATACCCCTCAGAAGGTTCTCCTTCAAACCCATAGCATCAAAAGTGTCATACACCTCATCGTATGAAGTAAAGAAATCTTGCCCATCAGTTGTCAGCCTGCGCACATCAAGTTAAAAAAAATTCAATATCTCCGATGTTGAAAACACCAGGAGATTAAGGATAAGCAGAAGCTAATAAATCGCATACGCTATTCAGTAAGCATATCATAAATTAAAAAAAAATACAAAAACTTACAACTCATTCATCCTAGAATCAAATTGACGAGCATCGAATTGGGATCCTTCAGGTGCCAAACCAGCCATAACTGCAAACAGTAAACGACATATAACTCTCCATAACCCAATAACGTAATCATCAAAGAGACTAAAACCCCATTAATTATTCACCCAAAAAACCACATATTCCGTGCCCATCTTGCCCGTATTAAGAAAAAGAAATAACAACAAAGCAAAGGTCAATACTTTTTCGCACTAAATCCACACCCCTATCAAACCGGAAAACATACACACTAATCTAAATAAAACCATATCAAATTCTCCAATAAACCCAATAAATCCAATAAACCCAATAAAAACATCTCTATATACTTACAAAAACATAAATATAATCATCAATCCATATCCCTTAAGCCCCCACAAAATCGTAATAAAATTACGATAAACAGCAATTGTTCATTCAATCAAAAACAGATTTTGTACATTAATCCATCATTAATTATCGGATAATTCAAAAAACAAGGTATTAAAAGAAGAAAAAAGGAACAAAAACCAACGGATCTGATTACAGAAAGAAAAGAACAAGCACAAAAGGAGCACGAAACGTTACGGGGAAAAAACAAATGAGATTGTTAGCTGATAAAGAAAAAATAATGAAAAGAATGAATACCTGAAAATAACGACGTTTGATTAGAGAGAAAAGAGATAGATTGACTTAGGGTTAGGGCTTCTTATCCCTAAACTCCTCGGATCTTTTGTTGTTTGTGCTGGAGGAGTTTAAGGAACACTCTGTTTGTTTAGATAGATAGATAGAGCAGTACTGTGGGGGAGCCAGAGAGATGGACTTGCTTAAATATGTACCAATTTGAGGGTGTTTTTCTTTTGACTACTTTGCCCTTATCCGTGTCCTTTTCCTTTATTTTTTCCTCTTTTTTTAAGGCGGTGGGCGTTGATGGGCTTACTCGTGAGGGAAGGGCCAATGCAGTTCCAATTCCTAATTGCCATGGGATAATTGCACTGTTAAGACACCAATTTCACATTAGGCAAAGGGATAATTGCACTGTTAACACATCAATTTAACTTCTTTTTTCAGTAGAGTATATAAATTCTTCATCATTTAAGTACATTAATTTTTTTTTATAATTTTAATCAACTACTTCTATCCAAATTTCATTAATTGATCCATTTACTAAAGAAAATTGAAATTTCGTTAGTACTACAACTTTTAGTTTTTCTCCATTGAATACATAAACTTTAATTTTTTTTTCTCATTTTATGGTATATTAACCTTTTCAATTCTGCCAATCCAGTAATTCTATAAACAATCCATTAGTTTTTTTTATTATTATTTATATTGCAATCACATGATATTTGTTTATCTTGTTAAAATAATAAATATTTTAATTGCAGTAATAATCTATTTGCTACTCTTAATTAATCATAGAATAGTTTTTAGTTTTTTTTATGCATGACTTAGTATTAATGAAAAGAGTTTATACCATAATTTTAAAACTCGGTCCAGCCCGACAGGTCGACCGGGACCTAGCCGACTCAGAACTAGAACCGAGCCGGGTTAAAGAAAAAACAGGGGAAGGAAAAATCTGGTGTGACCCGGCTAACCCGGCAAGTTGACCCGGTCAAAAACCTAATTGCAAGTCGTTGACTTTTGTTTTGTTTTTACTAAAATGACGTCGTTTTGATTTTTTAAAAAAAAAAATTGACCCGGGCGACCCGGTGACCCCGGTTAAAACCCGGAACCCGGGCCTTAGACCGGGCCGGCTCTAAAAACTATGGTTTATACCTTAAAAAGATTTATTTTAATTTCATTTTAAAATATTTTATTTTGAATTTAATATATTTTCATTTATTAAATATACTCCTTTCTTTTCTTGAAGGGTACTTTAACTAAAAAAAACTCATTGCTTCATCGAAACAATAAAAAACATTTAGAGTGTGTTTGGTATTGCGGTAGCTATTGTGGTTGTGGTTTGAAAAAAATTGTTTTATAAAAAATACTTTTAATTGAGGTTGGTTTGAAAAAATAGGTGTTTGGTTAAACTATGGTTGAAATTGAAATTGAACAAAAAGTAGTTTAATGTATTTGGTTAAGAATGCTTTTGAAATTGAGGTTATAAAATAATTTTAAAAAATATATATTAATATTAATGATTTTTAATTTAAATATTGTGAATTGAACTATTACTATTACATCATGAAATAAATCATATTTAATATAAAATATTTTTTATTATTCCATAAAACCATCTACAATTCCATTACGTACAAAATACATCCGACAAGAACTACAGTTTTCATAATTTTTTTAGCATATAATAAAATTAGATAAAATATTATCTAGTATAAAATTCATTCTAAACTAATTTTTTAAAAAAATATTAAAAAAATTATAAAAAAAACTACAGTGCATGTGAATAATGCAAGAGAATTGCACTGTTCATTGCACAGTGTACTAATGCACACTATTCATGTTAATTGCACTGTTCAATGTTCATGTTAATTGTAGTGTTCATTAAACAGTGCAATTAACATGAACAGTGCAAGAAAAGCAGCCTTCAGCTGCTTCTTTTAATCCCGCGTCTCAAACACAAAAATTGATGGGGCCCATGAACAATAATCAATGATTTTTCCTTTACTAAACACTTAGCTCCTGCGTTTTACTTTAAACGCAACTTTTAACGCGTAAACAAACGGTCTCTTAGTATATCAAAATGAGAAGAAAAAAAGTGTACTCTATTGATTAAAATAAAAGGAGTATCAATATCTTGTAAGAAAAAATAAAATATTCATCAAATAAAAAAAAAAGTTGATGAAATGTGAATGAAGTACTTAATTGGATTTTTTTTATAAAAAGGTCAGTATTCTTAAACAAAAAAAAAGTTAAACATCACAAAAAAAATATTTTATATTGATATACTAATAATGTAATCATCCACTCTTTTCTTTTTGAAAATAGAGTTTGTCTTTAGACTTTTTTCCTAGTGTATAACTTTATATATCCATTGCCATTAAAATTAGTGAAATAGTAAATTATTATTATTATTATTATTATTATTATTATTATTATTAGTAGGAGTGTTTTATTTTTGTTAAAATATTAATATAACTTCAATTCATACAAAAACCTTGTTGATATCTTTTATTCATAATCTCTGTAATAATTATATAAGAAGTAGTCATAAATTTGTTTTTGATATTTTTTAAAAATATCTTTTAATCTATTTGTATAATTATATTATTATGACAACAAAATGTACCATACAAAGTAATACACATAATCAAACTCTTAAAACTCATTTGTCTTAATTTACTATCCAAATTTATTTGGTGAAATTAATTTGTGTTAGTGTTTAACTAAAAAGTTAAAAAAATAGTAGTAATATATTTCAAATACAAAAACTAATTTTTCTAGGTTTTTTTTTTCTTTCATTCCATTGTTACACGCACCACTTACATTTAACTATAGAATGCAATAGCAAAAAGCAAGAATTCTTTATTTTTCTCTCTTTTCTTTTAGTATATGGTTGCTTAGCCAACGCGAAATTCCTCATTTTTTTTAATTTTTGCACCAAAAGCACAATTTTCAATTCAACATCTTCTTTTCTAAAAAGATATAGACAAAAGCTTAAGCCAACATTTTTCATCTCAGTCCCTAATTATCTCTTCCCTTTCTTTTTAGTTAGCTGTTTTAGGAGGAAACCCCAATTTTTTATTAAAAAAAAGGCAAAACCCTTAATTAGCCTAGGTGGTCAAATAATCGAGAGAGGTGAAGAAGAAAAGACGTAGAGGCCTTGCTCTTGTATTAGTTTAGTAGAGGATGACGGTGCTAAAGTTGGATGTAAATTTTCCTTCTTTTGATGTCTTTTTTATTCGGCAATTGACCTTCATATTCGACATCTTGGCTTGAGAGGGTGAGTGACTTGCTAGACACCGTCAAAAACCACCTGCCATGACCACTTAACCTTTATGTTACAGCCACTTGCCATCGTCCAAGCCTTCATGTTAATAAGAAAACACTTGAAATGATCTTGCTAGCAACCCTAAAAAACTTAACTCGATAATTCTAGCACATGCCATTTCCCCATGATATGGTTCAGGTTCAACCTTGAATTTCTTATAGTGATGATTATGTGTGGCATTGATAGTTAAAAGGAAGAGCATACATATATTTCTAACCAAATCTAAGGTATATAACTAGATATTGAATATTTCCATCTATAGTTATGTTGACTTTTCATGTCTACAAGTCCTCTACAAGTACTAATGTGAATATAAAATGCTTGAGGGAGCACATCTTTGTCTTGCACAATATTTATACTAGTTTGCCTTGAGCTAATAAATGTATTACAAAGATCTAAGCTTAGTATCTATACATTTTCAATTTAGAAGAACAATAAAAAAAAAGTTGAAAGTTCTTGAATAACATGTTTTATTGACCATTATTCAGGTTTGGGTTTTGGGTTCGAATTCAGCTTATGGATTACTAGATGGATACCTAAAACCCAATTGGATCAGGTTCGAATATCAAAAATCCATACCCGATTAAGTTTGGGTTGGTTTTGGATAGTAATTTGGGTTTGAGTTTGGGTTCAGGTATAAATAGTATAAAATCATATCCATGAGTACCTATAGTCATTCCTAATTATTAGCCCCCTTTTTTTTTCAAAAGTAGGTTGAATTCTTTTTTAAAAAATAGTTAATACTAGATAATTGACCTAAGCTAGTTGCGGGTCGAACTAAAAAAACATTTATGTGAAAATATATTTTTCAGGCTAGGAGAAACTCTTTGATATTGTTATTAAACTTGACTCAAAAGGTCAAACTTTAAATCTCTTGACCATACTTCTTAAATTAAATTGTGTGGGGGTTGTCTCGACATGTTCCAGTTGACTTAACGAGTTCGAAGACAATTTGGATGACTAGAAAAAATATAGTTTGACTTTAAAAAAAACTTTAATGTGACATCTTTATTTTAAATATTGAGATTGTGACATATTAGATCGATTCAAGCTTCGTGACTTAACCCGCCAAATCCTTGACCCTGGTCAGAGACTTCACTAAGTTTAAGAACTTTATTCTTTTAAGCTATTTTTACTTAATTATATAATGATAAAAATAGACACTCATAAAATCGAGCATGGATGATGCGAACCTCGTGATCACGTGGTCACGCAACCCACACGCAAAGACACCAATTCCCGGAAAGCCAAGTAAATCAGGTTTGATAGGAGTGTGACACAAAGATAACTTGTACCTAGGCACCAGCACTATTGGAAACGGAAAACCCCCACCCAACGAATATTGATTCGCGAACGAGAAGTATAAGGATGACGCCACGAAGACAGTTGTTCTTCAATAAGTCGTTTTTCAGTTCTTTAGAGAACCATGGAAGGGAGATTAACTCACCAACACACACACAAAGTGCGGCAAACAATAAGTTTTATTAATTTGAATTGTCTAACTTACATGTCTGGTTATACCTTTATTTATACTAACTCTAAACTTAAATAAACCCTAATGAACCCCCCTTAGGTGGAATTATATTAAGCCCACTTACAATTGACCCAAATAAGTAATAATAACCCAAAGACTAAGAAGAAAATGATAAAAATAATAAAAATCCGAAATTACCATCCTAAATATGCTAGAATCAGATTTATCACCATTAAGAAGTCACTAAATAGACTAGGAAATCTGATCTGAATGTAGAATTTATTTTGAAGTCTTCTTTCCTTTTTATAGCTAGGATGAATAAGGAATTCTTGTAAGAAAAGGATTCTGAAATAATTATGAATCCTTGCCACACTTGGAAATTATGTTGCAGCCCATTAAAGATCTTTGTAGAATTAGGAGATTCCCAAAAAAAGCTGTCAAATCCTTTTAGGAAAAGAATCCTAGCCAAATAGGAAGTCCACAAGTCAAAAGGAAGTAAATAACAAAATTCGTACAGCCTATGTTGACCTGTATTTCGATGCCTTTCTGAACTCCGATTAACCTGAAATTTTAAACCAAGGTAGGAGAACATGTCAGGAGACTCCACATAAAATTTCAGCTCGATCCAATGGTCGGATTGAGAATTATGACTATTGTTGTAAAACTGGATAGGTGCACTTTCTACGTCAAAATCCGAATTTGACCTTGTCTGGATCGTATCAATGGATCAAATATATGGATGTTTGTTTAAGACCTCAATTACCCTATACATAGCAAACAGAAATAAATTATGAAGTTAAATTCTCAATCAATCCAATTTAACCTGCTAAACACGCGATCTACATAATGGATTTCAATAGGTTTAATAAGTTTTTTAACTATTTTTTTTAATTATGTGATAGGCCTGCATTTAAGATGAATATTTACCATAAATTAAAGGGGTCTTATATAATTAGACATGCTATTATAAAACATGCTCTAGTTAAGGAGTTATTGTTACTTCAAGTGCAAAATGATGATATAAAACATTGATAAAAATGCACTTTTAAGTACTAATCAGAAATTGAAAAAAAAAACCAATAAAAACTCAATGTTGAATAATAAGATTAGAAAAAAATTAAGAAAAAAATCAAATGAAAAAAAAAGCCAGGTTTGAAAGCCTAGGTGGCAATATAAATCTTGGATTTTGAATAACAGGCCTTTACATAAGATTTTTTTGTCCTCAGAAGCAGGCTACATGTGACCTAATAGTGGTGGCGACTTTTCGCAGACTAGGCCACCTACTGAATATGGGCACCACTGTAGTGGCCCAAAAATCAAGGTGGAGGTAGGGGATTTGGCTTTAAAATCCATTTTGTAACCTATTTTAACAAATAAAAACCCTAAGAAACATCCTTAAATCTCTATAAATCATTTACCAACTCAAAAACACCTTAATTTAACTAAAAAAAAAATCAACCAACTCAAAGTGAACTAAATGTACCCAAATATACTTTTTCCCTTCATGTTTAAAGGGAAAACGACTAGAAAGAAAATATTGGAATGAATAATTAGAGATAAGAAGTGTGAATCCAAATTGCATTAGGAATCTAGCTTGCACAAGGAATCCTAGTGGGATTAGAATTGGTGAAAGAACATCTATCAAACTAGATCACATGTACCCTTTGAACTGTATATGGTTGGCATAATAACCCATCTAGATGAGAGAAAACAACATGTTTGAAGTTGTTTTGAAATCTACCAGCAAACTAGCAAAAGTCCAAGTCATCTTTCCATATTGAGATAATGATATGACAGCTTATTGATGACATGAAAATGGTCCCACATGACTAGAAAACCTCTTTAGAAGGTCAAAGTCCTTGCACAAGTCATTAGAATTAGATTAGTGTTAGGAAACCTTAAAGTAATATATTTATAAATTATTTATTAACTAGAAAACTTCTCCACCTTCTCACACATATGTAACCAACCCTAGCCTTAAAAAAAAGAGGAAATCACATTCAGAATTCAGGAGAAGAGAAATAATGATTCTATTATTTTTAGAATTATCTTTTTTCTTTTCTAAATTTGTTACAAGCTTAGTTTTTAATTTTAAGAGATTAGTACTCTTGTATTTTAAATTATCATAAGAATTTGTACTTTAAATTATTCTATATCTCATTGAGATATTGGAATATCTTATATTTTTATATAATTAAACTTGATGATTGATGACTAGAATTCTATGTAATTAGCAACATATATTTTTGGTTTTAAATTTATTGCTATTGATTAGTTTATGTAGGATGCATGACTAATTAACTTAAGTAGTAGAAGTATCTAATTTTTAAATTCATGTTTAATTATTTGTTACAAGAAAAATATAAGTCTTGATTAAATTAACTCTGCATGCATTTTTAATTATAATGAATCTATTACACCTATCTTAATCTAAATGCCCATAAAATTAAATCTTGCATGCTTAATGAAAGTTATCATATGATTAAAGTTGATTGATGCACAAATGTTAGGTTAACTAGAAAGTAAGGATATTGATGCGAATCTCTTAATCACGTGGTCAAGCAACCCTCAACGAAGATGATACTTCCCAAAGAAAATCAAAAATCAAGTTTGAGAAATGTGACACAATGAAAACCTGTCCCAAGACATCAACACTATTGGAATTGAATCGAATGACGCCACAAAGTCAGATGTAATCTCTATCCCAACAAAGATTACGTATTGCATCACACAAAACATAAGTTTATTTTATAAATACATGACTCCCTGCTTTTCAACATACAAAACACTTATATAATGATTCAAATAACCCTAATGGATTCGCATATGTGGGCTGATTTTAATCCACTTAAAAAAATTGACCCAAGTAAGTAATAATAAACCAAAGATTAAGAAAAAAAATAATAAAAATCCAAAATTAATATCCTAAAAATACTAGAATCAAATTTGTCATCCCTAAGAAGTCCAACTTTGATCTGAATGTGGAATTAATTCTGAAGTCTTCTTACCTTATTGTGCTTAGTTTCCTTGATTAACATGGATAATTAATGAAGAAAATCTCCTTCTTTTATACCTGCCAATTTAGTTTTCTTCCTAAACTAGGAGAATCATTAATTAATCCTTCCTAACTTAAGAAATCAAATCTAGGAACCCTCTAGCATCCTTTGTTAACTAGAAAACTTTCTCCTTTGTTGATAAATATTCTTCTAAATAATAGAAAAAGCAATGAACAAAATTTCCTTGAATTTTAGAATAATATTTTGCTGATTTAAGTCCTTGTAGAATTAGAAAATCAACCCCAGACAAATCTGATCTAATCCCAACATCTTAATTAACCCAAGCCAACTTTGGACCTTATGGGACTCAAATCCATATTCATTAATAGAGACTAAATCAGATCCAAAATACACTTCAAAAAAACTTTCTTTACTATCCAAAAAATCTCATGCATAGCCTATCCTAATTTGACCAAAGTACCCACAAAAAAAGTGGGTCCAACCCATCATCCATAAGAACCTCAATTTGACCGCATGCATCCCTAGGTAAAGCTCCATCATGAAAAGCTCAAGGTAGAACCATATCAACAACCAATTTCAAACATTTAACTGAATGCTTATTATAAGGAATCCAAGGATGAACCTGAACCGTATCAGATATGTAAAAAAAATTGTTTTTTTCATTGTTTATTTATTTATTATCATAACTTATATTAGAAAATATATCTAAATTCAATGATTGGTATTTTATTATCTTTTTTTTTGGTAAGTTGACAGATATATTAAAAGAAGAATATACAAAGATTATAAGGGCATACCTCAGATTTACAATGTGCACGAAAACATAAAACAACAAATGGCTACAGGAAGCCACAAAGCAGACACCTCGACTTAACTAGACTTGTTAGGGATACCAATACAACCAGCTAAATATCAATTTAAGAGTCTACGTTTTTTTTTTTGGTAAGTTGACGTGTGTATTAAAATAAGAAGATATAAACATTATAAGGGGCATACCCTAGATTTACAATGATAACAGAAACATAAAACAACAGATGGCTACAGGCTAGCCACCGACCATAAAACTGAAACCTCACTAGATTCGTTAGGGAAACCAATACAACCAGCTAACTAAAAAATTAAGAATCTATGTTATTCACCCTCCAAGCTCGTTGGATCCTTTTGTTTTCATTTGTTGGGATTGATATTTTATTATCATTGAGAAATACTTCATATAATTGAAGTTAAGACATTTTTCTCTCTATTTCTTACATTCTGTCGGTTTGCCTCTTATTTTTTAGAATTGATTTCTTTAATTATTAGCTTTATAAGTTGTTTTTAGTTAGTTTAGATCATAAACAAACCCCACTTTTAATTATCATTTAAATTGTATATTAGTTAATTTTATCATATTAGTATATTTAGTGCATTAGTACTTGGTTTGCTTTTATCTAAACTTAAATATCTTATTTTGATTGAGTAATTAAGTTTTAACACATGTATCTCTAAAAGACGATACCTTTACTTTCTATACTACATATCATTAATTTCAAAGGTTTAAATTTGCATAACTTTGACTCATCAAAATTTTGGCATTATTGTCAGGGAAACTAATCATTTTTTGCTTGAATCAAGCATATGTTGTTTAGTTTAGCTTATTGTTGTGGGTTGTTTGTATAATTGTAATTTTGAAGAAGAAAGACAACCTAACAAGGAAGAGTTAGAGAGATTTTTACCAAGCATGAGTAGAGGCACTAAATAATAATATCTTTGACAATTATTCGATCAAGAAAATGATATGATAAATATTGTGAGGGATTACATCAAGTCCATTACAAGTATAGTTTTGCATCACCAAATATGCATCATTTGGCAAGTGAGCTAAAAGAGAACATAAATCAGCAAGAAGACTTCATATCACATATTTTCAAAAAAGTACCACCAACAAATTCCATCAACAAACACTCTAATATGACCATCCAACGTCCTCACACTTTTAAGGAGCTTACTGCTCCAAACTTGAACCAATAACAACCAATAACCACTTTGCATTAAATTTTCACAAATTGATGTTTTTTTAACTTAAGTCTAGTCTTATTCATTTACTTCTTCTTATGGCTTTGCAGATGATGATCCCTATAAGAATCTTAAGGGATTTCATGTTGTTTGTTCAAGTATCAAACCTGCTAGGGATCATAGAGGAACAACTAAAATTGATAGCCTTTCCTTTCTTTTAGAAGAAATTTGTAAATGATTGGTTGTATTATCTGCCACTTGGATCCATTACCTTATGGGAAGAGATGCAAAGATATTTCCTTGAAAATTACTTTCCTGCATCTAGGGTTTGGAAGTATAAGAAAAAAAATTTATGGAATAAGGCAAATGAATGGAGAATACTTGCATGAGTATTATGAAAGGTTTAATAAACTATGAGCTTAATTGCTATTAACGTTAAATTTCTGAGCAACTTATCATTCAATACTCTTATAAGAACTTAATTTCCATAATAGGAGCATGATAGATATAACTAGTAGAGGAGCTTTTGTGGAAAAAAATCCCGAAGCAACTAGAAAATTGATATCCAACATAACTGCCAATACTCAATAATCTGTTTAATAGGCCGTTAAACATATCTATTAAACATGTTAGTAAGGTAAATTCTTCTAATTTTAAGCAAAGATTCTTTATCTCTTTGGTGTGTTGTTTGGTGACATGTAACTCACAAGTTAAGACTTGTGGAATTTATAAGACATGATATTGATTCATGCCTAACATTTCAAGATGACTCTACAAATCAAGTTAACATTACGGAAATGAACCCATACTCACAATATAAGTATGATCCCTATTCTAATACTTCTGGATGGAGGGATAATCCCAACTTGAGATATAGAAATCAAGAAGGTGATTTTGCATCATAAAATCAAAGTGGTAACCAAGGACATACCCAATATCCTATTGGTGTGCTTGAGGATGTGTTAGTGCAAGTTAGAGGTCTGGTATTTCCTGTTGATTTTTACATTATTGATATGAAAGATGAAAACTTACTTAATTCATCATCCATTCTTTTAGGAAGACCATTTCTTAGAACAATCAGAACTAAAATTGATATGCATGTGGAAATATTAACTATAGAGTTTAATGGTGAAATAATTGAATTAAATATTTTCAATGCCATGTGATTTCCTAGTGATGTATATTTTGTTATGTGCTTGAATATTATAGATTCTTTTATATAACAAATATTTGATTTGAGTAATGATTATAAATTGATAGTCAATAAGCCAAAGTCTGGATTTGAAAAAAGAGAGCTAGCTATTGATAATGATTTGGTTCATTCGGTTATGATATTGCAAGCTTTTCAAGCTCTGTCACACAGGTATAATGGGGTATTTTATGATTTATACCTGTTATTTTGTAGGCACCTAGACTTGAATTGAAACCTTTACCCGATCACTTAAAATATATATTTTTAGGTAACAATTAGATGTTACTTGTGATTGTTGCAAAGAATTGAACAAATATACAAAAGAAGAGACTTGTTCATGTGCTTCATGACCATAAAACCCTAATTGGATGGACCTTGGCTGGCATTAAAGGAATTAGCTTTTTCACTTGTATGCATCATATACTTTTGGAAGAGAACTTAAAGCCAACAAAAGAGATGCAAAAGTGTTTGAATCTGCCTATGATAAAGGTAGTAAAGGTTGAAATCTGAAAGCTTTTAGATGCTGGAGTAATTTATCATATTTTAGATAACTAGTCCAATCCAAGCTAAGCTTGAACACACATAAAGATCACTTTCCTTTACCTTTCATAGATCAAATTCTTCAGAGATTTGCAGTTAAGTCTTACTATTACTTTCTTGATGAATATAATGGTTATAATCAAATTGTTATTACACTCGAAGATCAAGAAAAGACTACTTTTACTTGCCTCTTTGGTACTAATGAGGATCAGCCAAACACCAAGTGTAATCATGCCAACAACCTATTGGAGGTGCTAATTGGGCCAATTAGAAGAGCTAGGGCAAAGAAGCTTAAAGAAGCATTGAATGGACTTATACAAAACATAGAGAGCAAGATGGACCTAGAGGAGCTTGGGACATCTAAGAAGCATGAAGAACAGCCTCTAATTCAGGTCCAAGAAGAGCCCAATTCCTATGGAACAAGAGTCAGTTTGGGCCTATACCAGTCGTGTTAAGCTTGTTTTTCCTAATGATATAAGGATAGAAAGTCAGCAATTTGATTCGAGCCTAGCCTAGGAAGGAAAGTAATTAAATCAGCAACAAGGGGGGAAATTTGTTTTCTTATTTGTCCAAGTTAAACAAAGAAATCCAAGCTAATCGAGGATCTAAAGGGGGCGACATCATAAATATTCTGAATCAGATTTCTCCTAGCTTATATAGGACTTCTATAGGCATAGTTATTAAACCCGGCCCGAGGGTTGACCCAGCCAAGGGGCCGGGTCCCAGGTTTCATAGGTCAACTCGGGTCAACTCGGGCCAACTCGGATCAACCCGGAAAAATTAAAAAAAAATTAAAGTTTTAATATTTCATATGAAAAAATTCATGTAAATATAGGTTATACACTTTGTAAACAATGAAGTTTAAAAGAATATTTTAAAAAGTTTTTTATTCCACATTAAAAAAATATTATGTTAAGCTTTTAAGTTGAAGTATTTAAACCAAAAAAGTTTTTTATCCCATATTGAAAAAACATAACTTCTTTCATGGGGACATAGAGTATATATATGAAAGGGCTTCACATTGAGAAGATATTATATTATCCTTTTAAGTTGAAGTATTTAAACCAAAAGGTTTTTTATCCCACATTGAAAAAACATGATTTTTTTCTTGGGAACATAGAGTATATATATTAATGGGTTTCAAATCCCACATTGAAAAAACATCATTTTTTTCATGGGAACATAGAGTATATATACAAAAGGGCTTCAAATCCCACATTGAAAATATACGTGTTATTCTTTTAAGTTGAAGTATTTAAATCAAAATATTTTTTATCCCACATTGAAAAAACATGATTTTTTTCAAGGGAACATAGAGTATATATATACTAATGAGTTTCAAATCTCACATTGAAAAAACATAATTTTTTTCATCGAAACGTAAAGTATATATACGAAAGGGCTACAAATCCCACATTGAGAAGATACTATAATATCCTTTTAAGTTGAAGTGTTTAAACCAAAATATTTTTTATCCCACATTGAAAAAACATGATTTTTTTTCTTAGAAACATAGAGTATATATACTAAAGGGCTTCAAATCCCACATTGAAAAGATACTTGTTATCCTTTTAAGTTGAAGTATTTAAACCAAAAGGTTTTTTATCCCACATTGAAAAAACATGATTTTTTTCAAGGGAACATAGAGTATATATACTAATGAGTTTCAAATCCCACATTGAAAAAACATAATTTTTTTCATGGAAACATAAAGTATATATACGAAATGGCTTAAAATCCCACATTGAAAAGATACTATGTTATCCTTTTAAGTTGAAATATTTAAACCAAAAGGTTTTTTATCCCACATTAAAAAAACATAATTTTTTTCTTCGGAACATAGAGTATATATCCTAAAGGGCTTCAAATCCCACATTGAAAAGATACTATGTGATGCGAACCTCGTGATCACGTGGTCACACAACCCACAATCAAGATTGAGATCTGATCCCGGAAAGCCGAAATAGGTCTGATAAGAGTGTGACACAATGGAAACCAACCCCAAGGCACCAACGCTATTGGATTGAGTAGAATGATGCCACGAAGCCAGTTAATCTTCGATAAGTCAGATTCAGTTCGTTCAAGAACTGAAGAATGCAAGAATCACTCTCACACGTTAAAACTGAAAAATTGAGAAGTAATTATCATCAAAGCTACCGAAATTTTGGCTTACATGAGTTTAAATAGTTCTTGAAAAGTTAACCCTAATGGACCCCTTATGTGGACTTAAATGAGGTCTACTTAAAACTGACCCAAAACCCTATACTGAAAAACCCATAACTTAATCCAAACAAGCCTTGGATCCTAACTGAAAACAAAGTATTAATTAAGCCCAAACAAGCCTTGGGCTGTAGCTAACAAAATAAAACAAAGCCCATAATATTAAATCCA
>Ga0325411_1001338_pt1 | contig 27435 bp, 24 predicted proteins | sample PopdelMetagenome_13_FD_206181 | JGI IMG/M metagenome (GOLD analysis project Ga0325411, IMG submission 206181) | Populus deltoides microbial communities from Bellville, Georgia, United States - Xylem-PdIQD-R4 | ecosystem: Host-associated > Plants > Phyllosphere > Stem > Wood/Secondary xylem...
AAAATTTTAATTGTTCGTTGAGCTTCCTATTTTTTTTGTCAGAGAACATATTTTAGCTTTTATGAGTTATTCTTGATCTATATATAAATTACAAAAGCCATCCGTGTCAAGATAAGACACGTGCTACATAAGCCTGATTTTTGCTTAATAATCTGAATGCCAATGGAATCAACTGATAATCTTATTTTAATCTGACAGGTTTTCTTCACTTTACCGAAACTGGATGTTAGGTTTGTGCATCAAGAACATGATCTTGTTGTTGAGAATAATATAATGGGCATTCAATTAAGGAGCATCAAATCACGATCCGCTGAAGATGTGGGAGAGAGTACACTAATTGAAGTTCAAATGGATTTCAGTGAGATTCATGTATGAGCATAACAATTGTCAGAGCTCTTTTGGTGGTGTAATTTTCATATTTCTCATGCTGTTTGGCCTCTTGATGACCATGCTTTTTGCATTATATTTCAGCTTCTTAGAGAAGCTGGCACTTCTGTCTTAGAGATATTGAAAGTTGACATGGTCTCATCTGTCTACATTCCTATACAGGTAATTCCTATCATTTCAATTACTGCAGTTTAGCATCTTTGTTCAGCTGATTTCCTATAGATGTATAATGGTGAGGGGCAATTGTATCACTGTGCTGAATCAGATAACTGACTTTGATGCTTACTTTTTCCTTATGCTGTTAGCTGAACATATATTGTTTTATACTGGCTGATGCTTGGATAGCATTGTTGGAATATAAAAAATCGCTTATCATGTTTCATGGTACCTTTTCCATATCCAATTAAACAGATGCTCACATAGATTGCTGCATTTGATACTTTTTAAGGTTTCTTAAACTAGGAGGAAAAATAATCCTTGTTGCTTTGTGTTTTTTGGCACTAGTTAGATGTTTTAGTACCCTCAAAAGAGTTGTGGGGGTTTAACCCATTCTCGCTGCATATTTGGCCTTTTGATGGTGCAAGTTGCCGATTTATTGGTTTTGGAAGCAATTGATGCAGGCTGCTTTAATTTCTGGAAAAGCAGGCTTGATTTTAGATTGACTTTTACCGAATAATTCTTTCTTTTTTAATGCTTTTACATTCCTAGTTCTTGATGGAGTCAAGTGTGATGATTATCATATCATTTAGTTTTCTTTGAATGGTGGTGAGGATAGATTTTATTTCCATCTTGTCAGTGGGAGTATTTTTCTTTAATTTTCCTGTTGTAACACAGGTCAGGTGGCAGATTATAAATTGGTGTTTGCACCCATATAGTTTTATGGAGACCCTACCCTTTCTTCTGAACTCTTCAAGAACTGACCGAAATAAACCTACATTATGTTTTATATGCATCTGGTATTTAATGCCTTCTTAACCTAATCAAAAGGCACTTACTTATCAGAAGAAGAACCTCATCAATATTGGTAGCTTTTATAAGAGCTTTCTACTGAGAAAAATCTATATCATATTTTCAATGAATCAAAAGGTCAAAGTTACCTTAGTTGCTGTTATTTTCTGTTGGAAGTATTATAAGACTATTTTGACATCTCCACAAAAGGGAATACTCTTTGTCAACAGATCCCTTTTCTAGTTGCCAAACATTGTGGGAGTGCATATCCTCACTATTGTGGATTTGTTAGGTCATAACAGCTGATCAATTGAAGGAATGCATGGATTTTCTTGCTCTTATAGGTCACAAGTCCTTAGAGTTCTTTATAGTGATTTTTTCCTATTGAGAAAAAGAAAATAAGGCTTTATGTATAAATTGAGAAAAAACTATTTTAAAAAAATTTGCTATCAGATAAATAAGGTTGTTCGATCCAGGGATGCACTCTTTCTTTTTGTTAGAGAATAATAAATTGAGCACTTTTGTAAAAAAAATAGCAGAGTGATTTATATCTGTTTTAAGGCTGGGGAACTTAACAGTTTCCAGATTAATGATTCTATGCCTATTGCTTGCTTATTCGTTGGATGCTCCAACTTTCAGCCAATCTCACCAGTTAGAGCAGAAGTTGATGTTAAGCTTGGAGGTACACAGTGCAACATCATAATGAGCAGATTAAAGCCGTGGCTGCGCCTCCACCACTCAAAGAAGAAAAAAATGGTGCTTCGAGAGGAAACATCTACTCCAGTTAGGTCTCCGACCACTGAATCCAAAGTCATCATGTGGACATGTACTGTCTCTGCTCCTGAGATGACTATTGTGCTTTATAGTATCAATGGTTTGCCTCTGTATCAAGTAAGTTATGTGCATATTAAATTATTAAATGGTATTGAATTTTGTGAAAACAGCTGAGCTCTTACCTTAGTTCTCACATTTTGCTGGTGCCCCATATCTGCAGGATTTTTTTTTGTGTTTGTTTACTTTCTAGTAATCTTCCTCAGTCCAAAACCTTTTTATTGTTATTATTATTATTATATAGTTTAGGGGAGAGAGGGGGGTTTTGAACTTGCAACCTTCTCTTTGGAGGAGAGGTTTGTCTATCATTTAAGCCATGACTTCATCGCTTTCTCACAGACCAGAGCATGGAAAACATGTATTTAAAATTTATGTCCTCATTTTAACTCTCAACATGATAATTTATCTTTAGTCACTTCCAGTAACTGGACCTTGCATCTTTAAAGTGGAAATCTTATAATATTTATCCAGCCTTTTTAGCCAATGTTGTAAGGGAACCATTTGAGTTAATGCATCTAAATTTCATGATGGTGAAATTGCTCAAACTTGTCAATCTAGTTGTCAGAATGTTAGTAGGTCATTTCCACACTTGCTTCACACTTGACTTGAGACATTTATTGTGAACAGGTTGTTTCACCTTTTTTAGGAATTTCAGGGTCATACTTTAAAAAGTTTCGGTATTGTATAGAGACTGTAGTGCAAAAATGAGAAGGAGAAAGAGTGTAAATCTTGAGTCTTTTTTGCATCTCCAAGTAAATTGATATTTCCCACATTCTTTTGTTTTTCTCTTTCAAGCTTCTCAGTTATGAATCTAACAGAAGGATGAGAAGTTGAACTCTCTATTGGGTTTTATCTAGTGGCATAGCAAACCTAGGGTTAGTTGGGCCATCCAAACAAATACAATCAAAGTTTAATTTTATGCTTTAGGCTGAGTGAATAATTTTTTCATCTCAATTGCTCCTTCATTTCTACCATCTGTTTAGGACATCTGGGAATTGGTCCTCTTAGTATCTCTTACACCCAACAGACACTGCTGATAAGATGTGTAATTAAGTAGTCAGCCATCTATATCTCCCTGCCCAATTCATAATTCACCATCTTTGTGAAATATTCATCAATATCAGAAAGCTAGCTTACTCTGAGTTTGAAACCTCCAAGTCTCAATCATATAGCATCTTAACTTTTAATTTCCTTGTGTAGGGCTGCTCCCAATCATCACATGTGTTTGCAAATAACATATCAAGCATGGGAACTGCAGTGCATATGGAACTTGGTGAATTAAACTTGCACATGGCAGATGAATATCAAGAATGCTTAAAGGAAAGCCCATTTGGTATGGAATCAAATTCAGGTGCCTTAATGCACATAGCAAAGGTTAGTTTGGATTGGGGCAAGAAAGACATTGAATCATCGGAAGAAGATGGTTCTAGATGTAAATTGGTCCTTAATGTTGATGTCACTGGAATGGGTATTTATTTGAATTTTAAGCGTGTAGAATCACTTATAACAACTGGCATTTCCTTTCAAGCTCTCTTGAAAAGTCTTTCAGCTTCTGGTAAAAGAACAACACAGAACCGAGGTGGTCGGTCATCTAAACCAGCAGGGAAAGGGACTCGATTCTTGAAATTCAATCTGGAACGCTGTTCTGTAAACTTTTGTGGTGACACAAGCTTGGAAAGCACAGTTGTTCCAGATCCCAAGCGTGTCAATTATGGATCACAGGGTGGTCAGGTAATAATCAGTGTTTTGGATGATGGCACTCCTCGTACTGCAAGTATAATGTCCAGTGTTTCTGATGAGTGCAAGAAGTTGAAGTATTCTGTTTCTCTTGATATTTTCCATTTTACTCTGTGTATGAACAAGGAGAAACAGTCCACAGAGATGGAACTTGAAAGAGCAAGGTCTATGTATCAGGAATATTTGGAGGAACGCAGTCTTGATACAAAGGTTACAGTGTTTGACATGCAGAATGCAAAATTTGTACAGCGTTCTGGTGGTCTTAAAGGAATTGCCATCTGCTCTCTCTTCAGTGCTACTGATATTAAAGTCAGGTGGGAGCCTGATGTACATCTGTCATTAATTGAACTAGTTCTGCAATTGAGGTTGCTTGTACACCATCAGAAGCTCCAGGTTTATGGTAATGAATCCAAGGAAGATGCCTCTAACATGAAAGACACTGATCAGAAAAAAGAAGCCCCTTCAGCACCAGAACATTTAGATAAGCATAAGAAAAGGGAATCCATTTTTGCTGTTGATGTGGAAATGCTCACCATATCTGGTGAGGTTGGAGATGGGGTTGAAGCAGTGGTTCAGGTTCAGTCAATTTTCTCTGAGAATGCCTGTATAGGATTGCTTCTTGAAGGGCTTCTTCTCAGTTTCAATGGGTCTAGAGTGTTGAAAAGCAGCAGAATGCAAATTTCCCGTATCCCTAGCACTCCCAGTAGCTTGTCTGATGCAAAAATACCAGCCTCCGTGACATGGGATTGGGTGATTCAAGGGCTTGATGTTCATATCTGCCTGCCATACAGGTTGCAGTTGCGCGCCATTGATGATTCCATTGAGGATATGTGGCGGGGTTTGAAGCTTATAACTGCTGCTAAAACTGCACTGATATTTCCCATGAAGAAAGAAACCTCAAAGCCCAAAAGGTCCAGTTCAGCAAAATTTGGAAGTGTAAAATTTTTTATACGCAAGCTAACAGCTGATATTGAGGAAGAACCAATGCAGGGTTGGCTTGATGAACACTATCAGCTGATGAAGAACGAGGCTTCTGAGCTTGCTGTCAGGTTGAAATTCTTTGATGAATTTATTTCCAAAGCGAGCCATTGTCCTAAAGCTGCTGAAACAGTTGATTCTAGTCAAGAAAGAAAGGTTATGTATAATGGAGTTGAGATTGATCTGCAAAACCCATCAAATATTCAGGAATTGCGAGAAGGTATATATAAACAGTCATTTAGATCGTATTACAATGCCTGTCAAAAGCTAGTAACATCAGAAGGTTCCGGTGCCTGTGTGGAAGGATTTCAGACTGGTTTCAAGCCCAGCACTGCTAGAATTTCTCTTCTTTCTATTTCTGCTACAGAGTTAGAAGTAAGTTTAACAAGAATTGATGGTGGAGATGCTGGGATGATAGAGGTTCTGAAGAAACTTGATCCTGTTTGTTGCGAGAATGACATACCATTTTCTCGACTTTATGGGAGTAATATTTTCTTGCGTACAGGGAATCTGGCTGTTCAGTTAAGAAATTACACATTTCCTCTTTTTGCTGCTACTTCTGGTAAATGTGAAGGTTGCGTTGTGCTAGCTCAGCAGGTAACACTCAAAGTTGCTTTCCACCCTCCCCTCCTTCCCTACTCCACGATTCTTCAAGTTTTCTTCTCTAGTTTATGCTCATTTACCTTGTCTGGCCTCTCCATTATCATGTTGAAAGAACAATGGAAATGAAATCTACTAGCAATTACTCACTTCTATCATGCCATGGGTTTGAATTCTACTAATGAAATTTATCACAATACTGAGCTGATAGCTGGCCTTCCCATCTCAACTTATTTTTTGTAGTAGTTTAGTTGATTTCCATAGTTAAGATTAGATAAATTAGCTGGCCTGCTGAAGCGAGACCAAACCAAAAAATTATTATGTATGTTAGACAAATAACTACTACTAAAAGAGGTCCAAATATTTGAATGTATGTGGATGGAGAGATGGTCTACTTTGGAGAGAAACCATCCCTTTAACTAAAATACCCTGGAATTAGTAGTAACTGGTTTGAGGTCATTATCTGACAATCTACCCAAAAATGGTAGAGAATAAAGTTCGGACACCAAAGGTTTTGTGGTTAACAAATTTAAGGGTATGCTTTAAACAGCATTTCTGATATGTCTGCACCAATTAATTTATTTGCGAAGTCAGATAGATTAGAGATTTGACCAGAGCATTTATTTTATGGCCATGGACCACTTTTTGTTCAATTATGTGGATAACTAACTACAGCCCCCTTTCTCCTGAAATTAAACACATTCCAGTGCTCTTCATAGTATTTGCTTGAAACATTCTAGAAAAGCGTAAAAATATTATGGTACAGGCATTTGTTTTATTGGCTACAGTATTTGATAATGGAAGGGACTAGTAAGTCAGTGACATGATTTTTCTCAAATGCTTGTGGTGTGTCTAAATAGTAGAATTGCGGGAATATTGTTTTCCCACTGCCAGTGTGAGGTGCAATATGATGGCTGGCTAAACTTCCTGTTAAGAATAATGTATGAAACACAAGAACTAGTATCTGTTCTTCTTTATTTGCATGTCTATTCATCTGTGATGTTATGTCTTGACTCCCCTCCCCCCTCTGTGATTATGACTTTTCTCCTTTGAATCAGGCAACAAGTTTTCAGCCCCAAATTTACCAAGATGTCTTTATTGGGAGATGGAGAAAGGTGCGCATGCTTCGTTCCGCTAGTGGCACGACTCCTCCAGTTAAATCGTACTTTGATTTACCCTTACATTTTCAAAAAGGAGAAGTGTCTTTTGGAGTGGGTTATGAACCATCTTTTGCTGATGTGAGCTATGCTTTTATGGTGGCTCTTCGTAGAGCTAATCTAAGTGTTAGGAATTCTGATGCTCCACAAGTTCAACCACCAAAAAAGGAGCGTAGCTTACCATGGTGGGATGATATGAGAAACTATATTCATGGAAATATCACTTTATTCTTCTCTGAAACTAGATGGCACGTTCTTGCAACAACTGATCCTTATGAAAAGCTTGACCAACTTCAGTTTGTATCTGGTTTGATGAAGATCCAGCAATCAGATGGTCGTGTTTATGTGTCTGCACAGGATTTTAAGATTTTAATTAGCAGTTTGGAGAAACTGGCAAGCGGCTGTGGCTTAAAACTCCCTTCTGGTGCATCTGGTGCCTTACTTGAAGCCCCGGTCTTTACTCTTGAAGTCACAATGGATTGGGAATGTGATTCTGGAACTCCACTGAATCATTACTTGTACGCACTTCCAATTGAAGGGAAGCCTCGAGAAAAAGTTTTTGATCCATTCAGGTCTACATCTCTGTCCCTCCGATGGAACTTCTCTTTTAGGCCCTCCCCTTCCTCGTGTGAGAGTCAATTGCCTTCTTCCTCTTCAGTAGATAGCAAAGTTGTAAATGGAACTGTCTATGATCTACCTTACAAGCCAGAAAATGTTTCAACAGTTTCCCCAACTTTGAATATTGGTGCACATGATTTAGCGTGGCTGATTAAGTTCTGGAACATGAATTATCTCCCTCCACACAAATTACGTTCCTTCTCCCGATGGCCTCGCTTTGGAATTGCAAGAGCTATCAGATCAGGCAATTTATCATTAGACAAGGTGATGACAGAATTTTTTCTCCGCATTGATGCTACACCTACTTGTATAAAACACATGCCTTTAGATGTTGATGATCCGGCAAAAGGACTTACATTTAACATGACGAAGATGAAATATGAACTCTGTTATAGCCGGGGTAAGCAGATGTTCACTTTTGAATGCAAGCGTGATCCTCTTGATCTTGTTTACCAAGGTCTCGACCTTTACATGCCCAAGGCTATCTTAGATAAAGTGGACTCTAACAGTGTGCCAAAAGCAGTTCAAATGACCAGGAATAATTCTCAATCCTCAGCTGTTAATAGAATTCCCAGTGAGAAACGCAATAATATGGGTGGTTGCACTGAGAAGCACCGTGATGATGGATTTCTTTTGTCGTGTGATTATTTTACAATCAGAAGGCAGTCGGGAAAGGCTGATGCTGACAGGTTATCAGCATGGCAAGAGGCTGGGAGAAGAAACCTTGAGATGACATACGTGAGGTCTGAGTTTGAAAATGGGAGTGAGAGTGATGATCACACAAGATCTGATCCAAGTGATGACGATGGATACAATGTAGTAATAGCTGACAACTGCCAACAAGTTTTTGTTTATGGCCTCAAGCTTTTATGGACTATTGAGAATAGGGATGCTGTTTGGTCCTGGGTTGGCGGAATATCCAAAGCATTTGAACCCCCTAAGCCTTCTCCTTCTCGACAGAATGCGAGGAAATTGCATGAAGAGAACCAGTTAGATCCCAAATCTGAGGTGCCTCAAGATGATATCTCCAATCTCCCTTCTATCAGTCATAAAGTAGATACCCCTTCTCATCATGTGGAGACCTCAGGAACTCTTTCATCTCCATCACATTCAGCTAAAGTAAAGAATTCGTCATTTCCTTCAATTGGTATGTCAGCAGCACACCTTGTGATTTCAGTTTAAAGGATCTCACTTGGGAATACACATGTTTTATTGAAGAAGCAACATTTCAGAACTCTCACTGTTTTTTGGTGTGATGCAATGCTATTCATTGTGTTTATAACTCTTTTAAGTATACTTGATGATTGTAATCTCAATTTTCTACAAACTTTTTCTTAATTGAGATCTACAAACTACCATATAGCATAACATTACTGTTTATTGCTTTGTCATCAGTGACAAATGGAAGTATTGATGATTCTGAGGAAGAAGGGACTCGTCATTTCATGGTGAATGTTATGGAGCCACAATTCAATCTTCATTCAGAAGAAGCCAATGTAACTTTTGAACCATGACTTTCTTAAATATTTGCTCACGTGGTCATTAACTTCTTCTCTTTTCCTGTGGTTATGATTTACATGTCCATATCTTTTTTAAAAAATTTATGCGTAGAAGATTTTATTAGTGAGAAAGGAATTTGAGTTATAGCAAGGACTAAGGAGGTAAGAAATTCTTCAGACATTAGAACAGGACCAAATAATTTCATGATTGTTTTAAATGTCCTATTTTGTGGCTTTATCTTCTGTCTCATTACTTTTTTCTTTTTTGGTGTTTTATTTTCATTAATATTCAGTTGATTATTATATACCATTGATATCCTAAGCACACCAGAAGCCTATGGGTGAGGGATTTTTGTGCTTAAGAAAGGAAAAGAAACAAAATATAAATTACTATGTTGGAAATCAGTTTGGTTTTATTACATCTAATCTCTGTTTTTTGAAATCGAGTAATTCCTATAGAATTTCAATTTCTCTTGTAATGTAGGTTTCTGCAGTAATTCTGGTTCATTCTTGTACAGTGTAGTTGTGCTGGAAATGTAACATAGTTGCTTGATAAAATGTGTATGTTTAAGTTTATCTAATGAAACCTCTAACAAACAATGCTTTTGCTTTGGGGTCTTTTTTTTTTTTCCCATCAGGGTAGATTCTTGCTTGCTGCCGTTTCTGGTCGTGTTTTAGCTCGATCATTTAATTCTATTCTTCATGTTGGATATGAGATTATTGAACAAGGAATGGTCAATGGAAATTTACAACAAATTCCTGAACATGTACCTGAAATGACATGGAAGCGCATGGAGTTCTCGGTAATGTTGGAGCATGTACAGGCTCATGTTGCACCAACTGATGTTGATCCAGGGGCTGGATTGCAATGGCTTCCAAAAATTCTTAGAAGCTCTCCAAAAGTAAAGCGTACTGGTGCTCTACTTGAAAGAGTGTTTATGCCTTGTGATATGTACTTTCGGTACACAAGACACAAAGGCGGTACTCCAGACTTGAAGGTAAAACAGCAATGTTATGCTATAGGATAGTTTTTCTAGATTGTCTTGCATATGAAATACAAAGAGCTTGGTTGTGTTTGATCACTTATTTTACTTGTGCCCCCTTGCAATCCTCTGAAGTTAATATTTTAAATGCTGGCTGTTTTATCAAGTTGAATTCTTTGTTTTGAACAATATGCTCACCTTTGATTTCATTTATTGTAGGTCAAGCCTCTAAAAGAGCTTACATTCAATTCTCATAATATAATGGCAACAATGACATCCCGGCAGTTTCAGGTTATGCTGGATGTGTTGACTAATCTTCTCTTTGCAAGGCTCCCCAAGTGAGGAATTTTTTCTCCTTTCTTAGATGTATTTTAGGAATCATGTCTTGACACTCTTTGATATTCAAAATTTTGAGTTGCATTCAGTTTAACCAGTTTTTTCTTTTATGTCATGTTTTTGGCATATCTTATGCATGTAGAATTGCCATTGGAGTTTCATTCATCAAAGGGCTTTTTTTCCGTTTCTTTTTGTGCATCTTTTTCACCTTTCCCATCTGCGTGTAGTTGACTCTGATAACTCAAAACAGTAATTTTTATGTTTGTTTCATGTACACTGTAGATTAGAAATGAACTTTGTGGCATATGCTTGGACTTGTCAGTTAAATTCTGTTTCAGATCGCTTTTAGTAATATGTGTAGGCTCTTTGTCAGTTTTAATTTGTAAAGACTTCAGTTAATGAAGATATCATGAAATAAAATCTAGGTTTAGGCTTGCAGATTCTATCCACCTAAAGCAACTACCTTTTGATCTATGAAGTACTTAACTGCATTCAACTAATCTCCTGAAATCAATGTATTTCTGCTCCTGATTGGTTAGAGCAATGTCTGTTATCTAGGCCTAGAAAAAGCAGCCTGTCATATCCTGCTGAAGATGATGGAGATGTTGAAGAGGAGGCAGATGAGGTGGTTCCTGATGGTGTTGAAGAGGTAGAACTTGCGAAAATCAACCTTGAACAGAAAGAGCGGGAGCATAAGTTGATTCTTAATGACATCAGGAAATTGTCTCTATTTAGCGATACTTCTGGAGACCCTGACATCAGGAAATTGTCTCTATTTAGCGATACTTCTGGAGACCCGCTTTCAAGAAAGGACATTGACTTGTGGATGGTCACTGGTGGAAGATACTCTCTGGTGAGGAAAAAATGGTGAACAATGTTAAAATTAGAAGTTCCATGAATTATCATCAAGTTAATTATAAATAAAAAAAATTGTCTTTTATTTAAATACTGTTTGTTTCCAGGTTGGACTTTGATGCTATCTTCAAACTGTGGAAGAGACACTATCTCACATGATATTTGAATTTGGACATCTCTTGAAACTGTTTTGGTTGTGGTTGTGGTTCTAGGGTAGGGATCCCTTTGTTAGCACGCCCTACCATAATGTTTAGAGCAATTCCATTGAACTTTCACCTTCACTTGAAAGGATAACAGGTCACTTTGTGTTATTTTTAGGTTTGAGGGACTATATGTATATATAATGTGCTCATTACATAGTGACTCAAGTAAACCTCATAAGCACTTATGGAATACACAAGTTAAACCTGATAGAGCACCGCAGCAGCTTGCTTAAAGCTCGTCTCATTGCAGAATTACATTGAGGAGAAGGATCCATATAAACCAATGAGTTTGGAACCGAGGCTTAGCTTAGTCAAGTGCTTCCTGTAACTTTAGGCATGCATGGCCACACACTTGCTTTGTTTAACTTTCATATATGTGCTAATTGATGCAACCTATCAGTGAAAATAGCAATCTGTGTAGATTTGTGGTGAATCGCCTTTTTTAAAGTCTGCACGTTCTTTTCTATGCCTTAGCCATGAATTTTCTCAATGCTGTCCTAATGAATGTACAAGAGGTTGTGGAGAGGAAATTTAGTGCTTATTTTATTCAACTGGAAAAAAAATAGCAGCCAAAATATGACTTTTATAGGTTCCAATTAATAATGCTGAGATTTCAAATCTGAAGTTTAGTTTTGAATGCACTGCTATTTGACAATAGTAATTGATATATGTAAGTAGGTGAGACGGTTTGTTTCCGTGGCTCTCATTTTCTTCTGAATCTTCTGTTGCTTGCTGTTTGAATGTAATCTAAAGTTTCAGCATTGAATATTTCTGTCCTGTGCGAAAGTTTGTTTCTGTTTGTGTATCTTCTTCTAGTATTATTGATAAATTCTTCAGGATGCTATAGACTGTAATCTATTCAAGCTTCATGCTCCCAGGTGCAAGGACTAAAGAAAGAGCTTGTAAGTGCAAAGAAGTCTAGGAAGGAGGCATCTGTATCTCTAAGGATGGCTCTGCAGAAAGCTGCTCAGTTACGACTGATGGAGAAGGAGAAAAACAAAAGTCCATCCTATGCCATGCGTATATCTTTGAAAATTAATAAAGTTGTTTGGAGCATGCTTGTAGATGGTAAAACTTTTGCAGAGGCTGAGATAAACGACATGGTGGGCACCAAAAGCTTTCCTTCCTTTCCTCTCAATTTCTTGGTCTCTTATCATTCAATTACTAGCAAAGTAACTGCATCTACGTAGTATTTAAAACTGTCCTTCATGAGAAGTTCTCTCTTCTCTTGTTTATTAAAAAGAACAAGAACTTGCCATATAGTTACTAGAGCTTGGTGTCCAAGTCTAGGGTATAAGACATTTGTGGTTGATATGGTTCCAAATAGATTTTGGTGGGCTTTGATTCTTTATTTACTTATTTCCTAAAAAATCTGATTCTTTCAAGGATGTTTATTTTTATGGGTTTTTTTTATTAACAGATATTTGATTTTGACCGGGATTACAAGGATGTTGGGGTTGCTTTGTTTACAACAAAGTATTTTGTCGTGAGAAACTGCTTGCTTAATGCCAAGTGTGATATGGTGTTGTCACCATGGAATGCTCCAACAGATTGGGGAAAGTACGTACCTTTCATATCTGTGTGCATTTAATGGTACTTTAGGTTACTTCCATTGTTATTTGTTATTGGTTAATCATTTACAGAGAGTTTTGGTTTCATTTACCACTTTGTTGTTTATAGTTGTTATATATATCACTGTGGTGAATGTGTTCCATAGTTTTTATTTGTTGATTTACAAGGCATGTCTTCTTCATGTTTATCATATAACTCATATATCATATAAATAATCTTTCGACCTTAAAACTTTTTTGAGGACAAAAAAGGGCTTGGGTTTAATTATGTGACCATAATACCTGTGCCGTATTCTTTTTTTATTGATATATCATATATATCACCATGAGAAGCTGTGAGGCTTGTGTTTACCATGCATGTTTCTCATTTGTTGAATAAATAACCAGATACTTCCAGCAGATCATAGTACAATGATATCTAGGTTCAGGAATGATTTGAAAATTGCTTTATTAATGCATTGCTAGTAGTCATCCAATAGGTTGTTGAAATGGAGCAGAGACTGCTATTCTGATACTGAGAAGTTTAATCTGTGTTCCTTTCTAATACCCATTCAATTGTTTTAGCTTTAAGTACCCTCCTAAATATTGTATTTATTATTCAGCAAAATGCAATTATTTTTGGCTGCAGAGAAGTCATGCTACGTGTAGATGCAAAGCAAGGGGCTCCAAGGGATGGAAATTCTCGTATTGAACTTTTCCAGGCAATTCAGTGCTCCTTTATTTCCCCATTATTAACTCTTCATGATGAGCATCAAGCAAAAATAGATGTAGGGTGCACACTACATATGTGAAAATTCTAATCTGTTGAAACCTTGAAAGTTTAAACCTCTCCCCACCTGTTTGATCATTCATCCAAGAGCTTACTGGATACTGATTAACTAGGAAGAAAGGAATTTAAAAGAGGACAATGAAGAATAGGCATTATATATTAACATAAATACACATATGCTTGCATATGTATGTCCTCTTTATTGCTGAATGTATTAAATACATGTATGTGCATGTGTTTGTGTTTGTGTGTGCATGCAAAGTGCTCTTATTGCTGGGTGTGTCTGATCATTTAAATGCCAAGAAGCAGAATAGCACAGCTCGAAACACTGATGAAATGAGAACATCGGATAAGTCAGTTGTCTTCATAATATTTTTTTTGTTGGTTGTTTTTGTAAACCCACCCAACTCCATTCGAAGGCCTGTACAACCCTCTCAGTGTAGACAACCACATAAAGCTCTCAATCTTCAAAATTTGTAAGAATCTTAAAAGTTAAAAGTGGCCAATGAAACCCCAGTCAGGAAAAAAAAAACCTGTTCATCAAAGAATCCATACACCGATTCTGCTGGAAAAGATCCTTTGGCAGTTTTGCTTCTCCATTAACTTCTCACCAGCCTACAGCAATCACCTCTAATTTTGTTTCTTGGAGGAAAACTAAATCCCATTTATTTTTCACCTTCTCACTCTGATCTCTCTGACTTCCATGCATTCTAACAAATTCCTGATCACATTTTACCCAAAAGAAACGTTACAGGAAAAAAACAATAATGGAAATTAAAAGCTTTTGAGGTGGCTAGTCAACCACTTGTAAGAATAATGGCGGCAATCTGTGTAGCAAAACACCACACCCAAGCACCAATTGTCTCATCACCATCTTTCTTCCTTTGTCATTACAAGAAAAGTTGCTGTAAACGGAAGACCTAGCCACTCCTACACATATGCTAACAGCCATTTATCGTTTGACATTGATTATATAGAGCATATGGTAGCAAGCACTCTATACATCCTCTCAACCTTTCTTCACATTTTATATTTAATCTCCATCCCTTTCTAAGCCTCATAAATATATACATCTGTCAGTTCTGTCTCCAGTCTCTCTCCCACTAGAAATCTAGGGGTTTTAGATGAAATGAAAGAATATACAAGGTGCTTTTGTCAAGGAAAGAGAATGGAGTTCGGTGAGGGCAGTGCACACATCCTTTGGAATATGGAGACTTGGGTTAGATATGTCTATGAGATGAGCTGGGTAAAAGGGTAGGTGGAACTCTAAAAACGTTGGCTATATACAACCAGAATAATCTGCTTCTTATATGTAATCAAATATTTACAAATGAATTTTTTTTCTTTTATTTTCCAAACCAAACAAAACTGAGAACTGATCTCTCTTTTGAAAAGCAACCTCATTAACCTAAATGCATCCATTTGGTTAAATAATTTGGTTTAAACAAAATGATGTTGACCCTTAGCCCCAATGACATCCCTGGAGAGGAGGATAACACTGCACTGTGCACATTGATCAGCAAATAATGTTACAAATCAAGAAAATATCTGTTAGCAGTCATGATACCTGTGTACCTCTTATTACAACTTCCATCGCTGTATTTAATGCATGTAATGATAGGAAGGACTAGAAGGTTTCTTCATTCTTTTGGTTCTGATGGTCTCTAAATGCTTACATTACGATAACCACTCAAGAAAACATTATATCACAAGCATTTTTTTGTGTGAAGGCTCATGTGTGCTTAATAAAATTATTTTTATGAGATCCCTGGAGGTTATTTCCACCTTTTGAAAAGTTCCTATATTTGATAGTTGCTTTATTTAAATAGAACCTTATTTTTTTCTACCGCAGGTAAAGATTTTTCCCCTTAAGATTTATTTGACAGAGACAATGTACAAAATGATGTGGGAATATTTCTTCCCTGAAGAAGAACAAGATTCACAACGGCGGCAGGTTAGTGTGAATTGTCAATTCTCATAAGGCAAAAAAGATAATTTGTTGAAGATGCTAAGGTTGATGTTGCACTTCCTGAGCTGCAGGAAGTTTGGAAGGTTTCAACAACTGCTGGTGCAAGACGTGTTAAGAAAGGCCCATCAAGCCACGAAGCTTCTTCTTCATGCAGTCACACAACAAAAGAGTCTGATGTCCCATCCAAAGTGATTGGCAGTTCAGCCCCTGAGTTAAGGAGAACATCTTCTTTTGATAGAACATGGGAGGAGACGGTTGCAGAGTCTGTTGCTACTGAACTTGTCCTGCAGGCCCACTCATCTGGCATATCTTCCTCAAAAAGTGAGCCATTTGATTCTATTGAGCAACCAGATGAATCATCTAGAAGCAAGTCAAAAGAGTCCAAGCCTGTGAAGTCTGGTCGGTCATCTCATGAGGAGAAAAAGGTTGGAAAAACAAATGAAGAGAAAAGATCTCGACCTCGAAAAGTAATGGAATTTAACAACATTAAGATAAGCCAGGTTGGTTCATGGTGTGAAACAATCATTTATTATACTGTATTGCATTGATTTGTTGTGCAGTAAGATGTTTCGTAATACTCTGTTGTAGGTTGAGCTGCAGCTTACTTATGAAAGCTCAAGATTTAATCTGCATGAACTTAAGCTGCTGATGGATACATTTCACCGTGTCGAGTTTACTGGGACTTGGAGAAGACTGTTCTCCAGAGTTAAGAAGCATGTTGTCTGGGGAACCTTGAAGTCTGTTACAGGAATGCAGGTAATGAATCTGTGCTGAGATACATTTGCCGCTTCTAATTCCATTAATCAATAAGTTTTTTCCTTTCCAAGGATGCAGTTTGATTCTATCCAATCCTATCTAGCATGAAGTTTGTGTTTTTTCTTATGGAAAATGAGAGATACATGGAGAAACTTTGTCTCTGTAATGAAAATGATATAAACTCAGATAGTCACTACACTGTGACAGTGCTTGATTGACTACTCATCCCTTTTTGCATGTGTATCATTTATACATATGCCTGAGGGAGCAGCTTAGCAGTTTAAAAAGGTTCCATAAATCAAGTCCTCTTTCACTCTTTTCTTGTTTCGCTTTTTCCTTCCAATTGTGGAGCGCAAATTTCAAATTTTGTATCCTTTTCATTTTCAGATCTCAAAGGTAGTTTCCTTTCACTTAACTCACCTAACACCTAAACATTATATCATGAGACGAGAGAGAGAGAGCTGTTTGTTGATAAAGTCTGTAGATCAAATTATGAATATTTTAGGTAAAAGATAATACAATTTATGAATTTAGCCTTGTATATATCAGATGAAAATTGAGCCATTCATAGTGATGAGCTGTAAGTGTCTTTATTTCAGAATTTAACTAATCTGGTATTGTAAGTATGATAAAATCTCCTGTGTTTTCATTTAAATCCTGTATTGATTTCCCTTACTTTCTTAGGGTAAAAAGTTCAAAGACAAAGCACACGGTCAACGGGATCCTAATGTAGCCAGCGTTCCTGACAGCGACCTTAATTTTAGTGACAATGATGATGGTCTGGCAGTGCAATCTGATCAATATCCAAACTGGCTCAAGCGTCCAACTGATGGAGCAGGTGATGGGTTTGTGACTTCCATAAGGGGTCTTTTCAATACTCAGCGTCGCAAGGCCAAAGCATTTGTACTGCGAACAATGAGAGGTGAAGCAGAGAATGACTTTCATGGAGAGTGGAGTGAAAGTGATGCTGAGTTCTCTCCCTTTGCTCGGCAGCTTACCATAACAAAAGCTAAGAGGCTTATTAAGCGGCACACGAAGAAATTCCGCTCGAGAGGACAGAAAGGTTTGCCAGATTTTTTTTCCATGGATTTTGTTTTGAATGTGGAGACATTAATCGTTCACTTAAAAAGGATTTTGGACGTCATTAGCAACCCCACCCTGTCCCACAAAAAGAAAAGAAAAGAAAAATAAGGAACGTATCATGGTATTCCAAAAGAAATTTCATGGTTTTGTGCTATTGTTATGATCGTCCACTTATCTTTGTGGTATATGCTACTGTATTCAATTTCTGCACATGGATACACTCTTTTCTTGTGTTGAGATTTTTATAATCCCCTGATTTTCACCATTATAACTTTAGACTCACTTCCATGCAGCATCATCATCGCAACAAAGAGAATCACTTCCATCATCTCCAAGGGAATCCACTCCATTTGAAAGTGATTCATATAGCGATTCTTCACCATACGAGGATTTTCATGAGTAATTAGTTTTCAATCAGCAAAAAGAGATTACGAAGGCTTTCTTTCTTCGCGGCAAAAAGGATTTTCCAAGTTACCTGGTGAGGCAGTTCAAGGGACCAACAGCATGCAAGAATGGAGCATGCTCAATGGTGACAGGCTACAAACACGAGCACTTTCCAATAGTCGTTGACGGATGGTCGACCTGTGCCGATCCTTCCAAGCCCGCACCAAGAGCCCTTACTGCCCTCTTGGATTGATTCAAAAGGTTGTATGTGTACAGTTTTTTGCAGCTACTAAGTAGAGTATACAAACTCCCAAAGCATTATAAGAAGAGTGTTGTGATCGAGGACATGGTTAGTCTGCCAGGCCTTTAACCCATTCGTTGGGTTTTAGGCCGAGACTCTGCAGTATCTTTGGGCTTCTGGGACAAAACCAATCGCCATTAGGTAGAAACTATTGTTACCATTAAGAAGTGGACTCCTTGCTGTTGTTTCCGTTCCAAAATCTACTGGACTGAAAATAAGAAAAGTAGTTAAGCTTAAAGGAGGCCATGACATGTTGTCTTGTAAAGTTGGGGTTCATGGGAATGGAAATCCAAATATATATATATATTTTTTCATGCCGATGGAATCTCTCGGAAAACTTGGTCTATCTAGTTTTTACAAGTTCAAGGCTAAGAGCGTCAGCTCCCATGCCTTTCTTCTTGTTTTTACAAGTTCAAGGCTAGGCCGGCCCTGCATGCTTGCTCGCTCCATGACACAAGCATTACATGAGGCGTTAAATAGAGCTACTTCCTAGTTTAGATCTAGTTTTCTTCTTTCCGTCAGCACCAAGGTGTTGCTCCCGACCCCGAAAAAGTGATGATTTTAATTTGGAGGTGAAGCATGAAAAATAAAAGGTAAGATGAAAATTATAATGATTCGGCATGCACGCTCAATTCTAGAAAGTCAATAAAACAAAAGGGACGTTAAATGAAGACATTTTTTATTGTATCAGAGTGCGATGAAATGATTATGCAATAAGTGATACGGGAGTCCTTGTGATTTTGATGAAATTAAGTCTACAAGATGTGCAGCTTCTTGATGAAAGATGATTAGGTCTTCAGTGTTTGAACTCTTGCATATCCCAAGAAAGACTCGTGTTCAAGTTTAAATCCACAAGCAAAACATTGGCTGTCCTGCCAGGAAAAGAAAAAAAAAAAAACCATTGTACTCAAGCCCATTGAGGGCGTGCTAACATGTTCAAGTCTTTGGATCTGTAACGGTCATCAGAGGAGAAAAAGAAGAAGAAATAGTATGATTAATCTCATAAATGGAAAGAAAATATTACATGCTCATAGCAGGAGAAGATTATATACAACAGCTATAAGATCAAAACCAACTCAAAACAAGAAAGGAAGGTCTCAGATTAACACTGGAGATGAGAAGAGCTAGCAACCTGTCCAGAGATCATGTTCTCAAGAAGGATTGAATTGGTAAGTTGCTTGACAAATCTGGGGTTACCAAGTCAAGAATCATAATGAACAGCTAACGGAAAGCACACCAGGTGTTTGTCAAATTGACAGAAACGAAAAAAAAGAAAAAACAGAAGGTTGTTGAATAGTAAATCTTTCTAGAAAGAATTGAGTTATTTGAGTACAGAAAAAATCGATCTTGCATGATTGCTCGGTTTGGTTTTTATATAAAATGAATAACTAAATTGAATTTTTTTATTTTTTTAATTAAAAATCAAAACCAAATCACAACTGATTCAAATTAATTAATTTTAGTTCGGTATGATTCGGTTAATTAAAGTAAGAAATTGAGAAAAACTGATTTAATTTTTTTAGGCTATTTTTGAGCTTTTTTTGTAATTTATTTTGGGTTTTTAATGAAATTTTAATGGGCTTTTCAAAGCCTTGTAATTGTTTTAAATAGCCTATTCTAATCATTCAATTTTCCTTTACTAGATTTCTATTTTCTCAAATCTCCAATAGCAAGAGAAATTTCACGAACACACACCAATAAATTAATAAAATTTAAATTTACAAAGCATGATAGACTTAACAAATAAAAAAAAAAAGTAAATGTCTTAACAGAGCTCAAAGACAAACAACAGAGGAGCCGATATTATTATAAACACACCATACCAAAAATATAAATCTTTAATGTACAGATCATCCCAGTAAACCAGTAAAGAAGTGCATTAACAGCATTGTAGAAAGATTTATTAATAGAATCAAAGCTTTCCCTGCAACAAAAACTCATTTAAGTGTTTTGCATGTAAATCAGAACATGTATCTATTTTTTTATTTTTTTTATCATGTATTCAAAAGCAATAATGATTGTTTGAATCAATTTTGGATATAATCGTCATCAATTCTTTTGGTGAACCATCCCTGTTAGTGTTTTCTCAAGTTTCTTATATCTAGAAAAAAAAAAATCTCCACAAATATTTAATGGGTTTTTCCGCTACCTCCATAAACAAATGAGGCCATTAAGCAACATAAATAATTATTTTAAAAGTAAATTCTTCTTTTAAAACTTGATCCCCCTGCCAATTATAATTATGTTGACCAATAGCTAGAGTTGAAGAAGATAGACCAAAATAAAACGAGAAACTGGAGTTCCATTAATGTTGTTGTTGCTCTCATCAAATAGTTCCCTCTGCATGTTACTACGCTTGCACCCACACAAATACTGTGGAATCGGTCCATCATCCCCGATAACTCAAGTATGATTTGTGACCGCACCCAGTGTAATCCTTTGAGCTGGGTCTTAACAGGACACTTTTCAAGTCAAAAATAGGATATATGAGGGATAAAAATAAAAGAAAACATGCTTACCCACCCAATAGAGGATCTTGCAAAGTCTACATCCTAGCTGAAAGGCCAATGTTGACAACAAAAACTTTTATCTTGGTTTGGTGTTTTTTGTTGCTCTTTTTTTTTAATTTTCTCGTTTAATTAAAAAAAAAATTATTTTCTTACTCCCCTCTAATTTGTAAGATTAAAAACAGTGAAAAACTGTGAAGCTCTCAGTGTTGTCCCTGAGGACCGGATCACTTGTGAGCTTGTAGAGAACCAGTATAAAATTCCTGTGTACACCTTTCTGTTCCTTTTCTTTTTTAAATCATCTTATTCCTGTGTACTTTTAAGTCATCTTTTGTCCACACACACACACACACACACACACACTGGGTTTATCAAGCTCTGGTAAGGGGGATTGAAATGGTACGGTCAAGGCGCTCTTATCACAAGTCGTATGGATTGATTATTTGATCGATGTCAATCTTCATATTTCAGATCGATTTTGCTTCAAGAAAGCAATTCCCCAACACAACACGGTCTGATTCCAAAAGAAATTACACGGTCCAGTATAACACTCGCATTAGTATTTCTACCAACTTTGCCGCATGTGTCCGAGGCCTGTTATAATTTGCCATCAAACAAAACACATCAGAATACCAGAAGCGTATTTAATTTAGTCTTTTGGGCCATGTTAAAAATGATTTAACAAGTACATTTCAATCTTATAACAGCCTAACAACCTAATCACATAAATACTGGTAAACGCACTCAGGTGTGTCCTAACGAATCATACAGACACATGATCTAGCATTAATATCCACAAGAAGCGCTGCCCCGTATCTTGGTGTCGGCTGGAAGTAGCATCACATCTCCTGTCAAGAAATCAAATCTACAGTTGCGAAATGCCTGTTTATGGTTACAACTCTAGTTACAATTCACAATTTACACCCTTGATCAGTAACTTTCCCTCCATGTAGCATCATGGTAAGAGGGATTGAAATGGCACCACCCATCTCCAATCCAAATCTCTCATGCATTAATCGAGAGAAGCAAACTGTCACCTTCTAATCAAAATTAGCAGGAATGTCAAGTTCTGTATCTGAAGGATTGGCAAGCTCAACCAGTGGTTCCTGCAAATCCCAAAACTTCATGAAATAATGCGGTGTCACTGGAAAGCCTCATATTTCCCAACATGTCATCCAAAATCATTGGTTAAGTGAATGACTATCATAGACAACGTAAAAGAATTGGAGATATTTTAGTGTAAAAATGAAAATAAAAAATAAACCTCTATTAAATTCAATATTTTTTGGACAACTCTTTGTCGTTTAATAGCACATAACCATATTTGTGTACTCGGAGTTCTTTGTTTTGTGTTTCTGCTCAAGAAACCATTCTTAACTATGCGCAGTTGCACATTAATGCTATAGCCATCCCTGGGTTCCTGTATCTTGCCCTTCCAAATTACCCCTCACGTTATAACAGGAACTTTCTCAAACATAAGTGACATGCCCAATGAAGACTAATCAATAGAAAATGCACTTTTAGCTCACCAACAAGGAAATCAAGGAGCATAACATATAGGACATGAGCAAACATGGCATCAGCACTTAGCAATCATGTAGTGTTCTCATCAATTGATGTTCATATATATACTATACCTGCTCATCATCATCTCCGGAAGAATGGATAACTCCCACTGGCAAAGTATTTGTAATATCTTCAGTAGCTTCTTGCAAAACCTGCACCAAATGATAGACACATGACCTGTTTGGGTAGGAAAAATAATTCAGAGGACACAACCAAGTGTTGGCAGACATACTGATTTGGGTGTTTGATAAATTTCCAGAAACATATGTACACAGAAAAAAGAAGAGAGTAAAAACAAATCATGTCATTGCTTAGCCACAGATGGGGAAAAAAAAAAAAAACTGCTTCCATCCATTGTAAAATTGCTGAAGCCAGAAAAGGCAGGAACTGCACAGTTTTAATCCAAAATGAGCAATAAATGGTTTTGAACAACCAATAAAATCATTCACTTGCATATGATAAGGCTGGGATTGGAAGCATACCTCATCTGGATTGATAGAATGGTTGTTGAATCCTTCGCTAACTGCCTTAGAAAGATCTTTAGCAGTTCCCTGCATGCCCCAAAGATCAACTTAGTAAGATGAAACATGCCAGTCCAGTTATCAACAACATAATTGCAATGGTAAGGTGAAATTGTACATGCTCATCCTGGTTACCAGAGAATTCCCCTTCAATGATGGAAGGCTTGACTTCGATCAGTGTTTCCTGCAAATCCCATTAACATGAGAGGTTAAACCAGTCAAAACAAGATAGCAAATGTATCAGTGTCATTACCTCTACTATAAATATTCAAATTAGAATTGAGACTAAAATGTAAATTTCACTGCTGGATTCAGAATAAGAACAAAAAAACAAAGCCATTGCATGGAACTATCATGTACATGAAATTAAGATAAAGCAGTGACAGGCTAAAATAGGTAATCCTCATTGGCAAGCTCAAAACCAAGGTTGTAAGAGAGCAACAAGTTTTTAAAGCAACAATTCATAAAAAAACAGAATCAGCTTCAAGAACTGAACTACACATTCTGAAAAGAAAAGCAGCTGTTACTCATGGAACATACAGGTTCTATTTGGTCCACTGGAAGATTCCTTCCTCCTTTACTGAGATCCCTCAATGTTCCCTGCATACTCAACAAGGGAAACATAGAACCAAAAGGATTAATAACGTTAGAAACCACAGAGAAGCTCGACCTGAAGCATGTGTGGAAATTATCGCGTAACCAATGATTTCTAATATAAAAAAAAAGGTGCAATTTTAATCACAACCGCACAGGATTGAAAAAAAGAAAAAGAAAAGAGAACTATAGGACCATTCACTACCTATGTTCCAAAAACATGGTTAATTTCAAACATTCACGTGGTTTATTGGTTTTGCAGAACTTAATTATATGTGTGCACATAAATTTATCACAATTTTCCCTAAGGGCCCCAACAATTAAGACTTCAAATGTCTAAATCCTAGGAGGGATGGGAAGTGGGGACTAAATTATTAAGACCTCGCTATGTAGTCCAGAGCGCTTGTTCAGCCTTTTAATGAAACAAGAAAAAAATCACATTTCAATCCTTTAATTTTTCATTAGCCATGTAATCAAGGAGTGCAACAGAAGATTGGATAATAAGATTACTCATCAAGTGTTATCCCTGGACCATTATGAGAAATGAGAAGTGGATTGTTCCTCAAATGCAGCATGAGTATCAGTGAGTCAAACAGTCAGTAAGGACATCGAAGTTGTTGCAAACATGTCCAATGACTAAATAAAAGCTTCTTTTTGTGTATTTTCATATAAAAAGGGCAACTAAATGAACACAATTGATATCGGGCAAGTGAAATGATATTAACTGCCTATAGGACTTTTGACCGGTGCACTGAACAGATTTGCATAGTTGAGCACATTAAACAATGGGCAAGAGCAGAGCACAAACTCATTACCTTTCTTGACAAACTTGAAGACATCAGAAACCAAGAGTTAAATATCACCATTTAGAAACACCTATAAACAGATATAACTCCATATGATTGGCAATTGACTGTTTAACTCTATAGCTCCATATGCATGCAAAGCCATCTCCATAACTCCAACAGTTACAGTTAAAATGAAGTTTAAAGCAAACAAACCTTATTTGCCCACATTAGTCCACAAGCATTACATAAAGTCCTAGGTCCAGCTGGCCCACGACGCATTGCTGGAGTATTATTTTCACTAACACCACAGTGCTTACATCTCCGGACACTAAAAAGCATTGCAAGAACACATCATTGTCGTAAATATTTTTAAATGGAGGATCTCAACCCAGATTATGTTTTTAACTCACACAGTTTCTGAAAGAGGGGTGCCATCCTGAAGGCAACTCTGACCAGAGTCCCAACTTGAATCCCCTGGATTTTCTTTTATGGATGCAAACTGCCCATTCTTGCGGTGCATTCTAGCACGACAACAAAGAAGAGAGTGAGACATTGCCAGTACCAAAAAACTAGCAATGATATTACCAAAGTTAAAGGATGTCTGGAAAGAGGTTTAATTATGTAGGTTCACATTGTGACTCATTATTTCCACCCCTCACATTAAAGTACATTTCTTTCTGTGATAAGCATCTCCAACACCATCTGCTTCCTTGTTCCAATAACCACCAAATCATAGATGAGCACTTATAGGAGAGTATTTAAAGAAAATTTCCAGCGATAATTGCTGCACATTCAGCTGTCTCCATCCACTAAACTAAAAAAGGTTTTCACTCTCGGTAGCTCTCACCCAACCAGATATGTAAAAGGGAGATAAACAAATAAAATCATCTTGTTTATTACAAAGAGAACTTGCTGGTCCTGGCAATCTAGTTTATTATTTTCCATGAACATACGCACTTAACATAATCAGATAGCAGAAGAAACATTTTTAAAAAGGCCAAATTTAAAGTTAAAAGGTTTAATTAGAAGTACCTCTGTGCAACCTCTTTTCGCACAGTGTATCTTATTTTCTTGTCAAAACATCTCTCCTTTCTTTTTTCACGGAACCTAACAAGAGAGGCTATTCTTCGTGAAAGATTTGAGCGCTTTGGGGTGTCACCCACTCCCTAGAGAATATAACAAAGGATGCATAAAATGTAAGCTCAGGAAGCAATTGCATTGCTCTTGATAACCCAAAAACACAGCATTACCCTATTATTTTGATCATATTGCACTTCAATAGTAGGTACCGCAGTAGGTATATCTCGTCCTCCCAGAAGCAAGAGCACTGCTTGCACCTGACAGTCAAAACCAATAATATCATTCATTTAAAGTAAGCGAACTCGAGACAGAGAACTATAGGATGATCTCTGGAAAACTAATGGCAAGATGAAAAGAAAAAAAACAAATAATTGCATTAATTGCAAGCGTCCAAGTACTTAGGCTAATCCATGTATAGCAAGCAAATATGCATCCAATGTGATTGAAGAAGATGCAATCGATTTCTTCTGCAGTTCCCAAAAAACCACGGAAACAAATATACATAGTTCATGTAGAAGATTTCCTGAAAACCGAAAGCATCTCCATTCACGTATTAATGCGCACAAATTTGGTATTACTAAGAAAGCATCAAAAGTACGATTACTACTTTCCAACATATATGAAGTAAAAAAAGAAGAAAAAAAATTGTAGCACCAAAATAACAGCCTTCACACAAAATTCAAAGGTAAAAAATAAATGAATGTATAGTAACATTCCGTACAATAAATTAACAAATACGTACATAAGCATCGCATTCATACAGAATTCAAAAGTAAAACAGCCTTTACACTAAATTCAAAAGTAGAAAATAAACGAATATATAGTACCAATCCGTACAATAAATTAACAAATACGTGCATAAGCATCATATTCATACAAAATTCCAAAATATTAGAGTTAAAATTATGGAAAACAGAAAAAAATGAGAGACCTTTTCAGGGGTAACAGCAGGGAAAACGTAAACTTCTCCTTCAAAAGAGAGAGTGAGTTCACTAGTCCTCGAAGCTATAACCACACCACCACCACCACCACCAGCTCCGTGGTTGTGCTCTGCCACACTCACGCCTGAATTCACTTGCGCTACTGCTGCTTCCTCTTCCATGTCATCCATACCATCACCGTCTTCGTACTCTCCGTCGTCATCGTCCTCGATCTGTATTGGAGCTCGTGTTCTGTGGTCCTTGTACGGACGCGCCTGTAGGGGCTGTGGATTCGCCGCCGCCATATGAAACCCTAACCGTCACCACCGACCGTCGTGGAAATTGGAAACCCTAAGTTAGATCACTCACCAACTACCACCGCGCCTGTTTCATCGAAGAGGACATATTTTCTTTTAACTTAAATAAATAATGATAATGATAAGTTATCTAAATAACTGGAATCGGTGAGCTGCGAGTTATAATTTAACTTGAGGTTAGAAGAGAAGAAGAAGAAGAAGCTTCGAAAATGGAAGATAGAGAGACCTCAAAAATAGCTAAGATTTGCAGGGTCTGCAGGGGCTCAATTTGGAAATTTCTTTTCATTTTCTCCTTTTTCTCTTGTTTTCTTTCTTTCAATTTCCCCCCTTTTTTATTTTTATTTTTCGGATTGAAAGCGAAGACTTTGTCAACTTGTCGAGAAGGATTTCTATTTGTATTTTAATGGAGGAGTATTCTGGGATTGCGCGGGAGCATGATGTTAGGATGTGGGGTAATTTTGGGTCCTTGATGCTTGTTTTCTGGTGGGGTCCATAGAGAAGACGGTTCGCATGGATAGATGATGGGTGATCGAATGATGGGCTGATGTGTTTTCGGATGATGATCCAACGGCTGGTACTAATAGACGATGGCGTGCGGTGGTGAGAATCAGCAACTATAGTGTTGGCGATTCCAAAGTGGGCCGGGTATCTTGGGAAATTACTAATATGGGATAGTGTGATAAATGTACATAGCTTGCATTTATTTTGGACAAGCAGCGTCTTACATATTACATTACAGTTACAAAAGAAACTGAATGGTCCGCATATTCCACTGTTATTACATCCACAGGGGACTAGAATAGTTCTCTTGCATTAAGCTTGTTATGCCTTGCAAATATTTGGGTGCTTTTTTGTTTTTGATATTCACAATAATATTTAGATGCCGTTTGGCTGTGGGTTCAGGGGATGTCCTTAACTTCTCTTTCGATCTCCTTTACACGTTGCTCATCGCTTGATTTATAGTGGGGGGCTTGGTGCTTGGTGCTTGGTGCTTGGTGCTGCGCTGGCATTGAAATCCAGCATGATTGGGGCGTCGCCCTTGCTTGGAATTTCAGCGACCATTACCATGTATACGCGCCTTACTTCTACGTTACCATTGATTTCAATATCGGGACACGTTGTGCGTTCGATCAGGGGAGAGTGGAGTGGAGTGGAGGGTGGTGGGTGGAGTAGGCTC
>Ga0325411_1001345_pt1 | contig 27377 bp, 10 predicted proteins | sample PopdelMetagenome_13_FD_206181 | JGI IMG/M metagenome (GOLD analysis project Ga0325411, IMG submission 206181) | Populus deltoides microbial communities from Bellville, Georgia, United States - Xylem-PdIQD-R4 | ecosystem: Host-associated > Plants > Phyllosphere > Stem > Wood/Secondary xylem...
TTGCCAGAATAGAGCTAGCCAATAATTCTATCTTCTTTTTTATTTTCCAGCAACTTTCTTTCTCTTCTTTTACATTTAGAGATTGAAACATGAACAAAATGAATATTTAGATCACAACATAAAATACAAAAACTAAAGGGGCCATAATAGAAGTCAATGAAAAATATATGAACAAAAATGCATGTTTTTGCGTGAATTCTAGAGAAGCCAATGATTTTTATTTTTTTTTAGTTTTTTCATTTTTCTTTTAATTATATCTTTACACTACAAATTCAAACTTTATCTTATTAAATCAAGTCCAAACCTTTAATTCTCAAGAATGAACTAATATAGAAGACCATCTAAAAGATCACAATAAAGGCGTCTTAGTAAAACACCCAGGAGATTTAGTTTTATTTTAATTAATAAATCTCATGGTTTGTTTCTTTATTTTTTCGACTGATCTTAAGAAAAAAATAACTACTTTCTTATTAGCCCCTTCATCAGAATTGCCACTCAGTTAATACTTTCCGTAAAAAATCCTCAGAATTATAGAAATAAATTCATACACAACAAAGCAAATACGACATTTCATTCTTTATTTATGAATATGAAAAAAAAAGAGGAGAACATATACACCATACGTATTGGAGTTTGTTTTTGTAATATCTTTTTTAAGGGAATATTTCCCTTTTTCCCTCTAATTTACAGGTCTCCCCCCCTAACGTTTTCCCTTGCAGGTAAAAAGGACTAAGTGACTAACCGGTCTTATCTAATCTATACCTACAGCAGCTATTCATTTCCACCGGATTCAGGAATCATGACTTATTTGTTGCTTTACGGAAAGCTCCCAGCACAGACTGCCCAACACAGAACATGAACAACCAAATAAATAAATGGGATTTGCTGTCAATATTTTATCACAGAATAAAATGTGGAAAATTTGAAACTCACCATATTAAGAAGGCGGAAAGCAGCTGGACGAGTGAATTTTCTAGCAAAAAGAAAACACCTGGATGGTTTCCCTTTGCTGCTGCACCATTCTCTTCGGTACTCCGTCTCATAATAAATATTGTCAATATCCTGCAAAATTCATGGATGCTCAAAAATTTTCCTCCCTCGTTTTATAACCAAATAATACCTATTAATATTCTGATCGCACTAGCTCTAGCCTTGCACCTTGAATAATATTTGTCTCACGTAAAATTATACTCAAATCAAAAGGATGGAACATGGAATAAATTTTATGATTGAAATCCTTTCAATTCAGATGTTAACATGACAAAAATGCTGAATACAGAAAAGAACTGCATTCCGTGTATTGAGGTTTAGTAGTATGTATACTTTTCCTTGAAACTAAATCAGCAAGCAAGGTGATTTGCCTGACATCAATATTGTAGTTTATTGCTGGACATTAACATACGGAACTTCTTGATGTGAATCCAGCAAGGAAACAAAGCAAAAGGATTTATTTGGATAGAGTATGTCAAGTTGCTTTGAAGGATCTACAAATGAATACATATTGCTGAATCAGTGATTAAGCTGAAATCAGAAACAGGATGGCACAGTAAACACAACAGTGAAGACTGCATGCTGATGAAGATCATGCTGGCCGTGGCACAGGCAATGGAGAAGAGTAAATCTTAGTTCCTTCATCATATGAACTAAAACTGGTATATTCATGTGCTGGATAGCCCTAATTGATACAATTTTCTTATGGAGTTGAATTCTATCTAAGGTATTTAAAATTGGGCCAACCTAAAAAATACCATCAAATAATTTTTTATATTAATTTTAGTCTCAAACTTTCAGAAATTCTCAATTATGGACTCCCATCCATTTTTAAGGCTTTCCGTTCTGTCCATATTTCCATATAAAATGTACTGTTTTTTTTTTTTTTTTTAAGTTGTCATTTTATAGGCAACTAAACGTTTTCTGTTAGTGATTCTAATAGAATTCCTTAATTGAGAAGTTAAAACTAGTTTAGTAGTAAAATTAGTACCGAAAATAGTTTTACTAGAAAATTGATAATACCCCAATAGTTTAGTGATATATTTGATGTTCAAATTTAGTTCAAAACATGATCTGAATCAGAGATAAAGCACATCACAAGTGAATCACCATAATCTCTTTTTGACTTGATAAGAAATTTAAGAGAAAAACAGAAACATATGACAAGAATTACTGAGCATACGTATTCTTAACTTTATGTACAAAAAAATAATAATACAACATACCTTAATAGATTGTATAAGCGTGGGAGTAGCATCAGAAAACTTATAGGTAACAGGATGCCATCCACGGCGTTGGGGGTCTTTAGAAGATGAAAGATCCCATGAACTATGTGTCAGTGATCTTCGTGTTATTTCTCCTTCAAGGCCCTCTCGCTGAATTTTGAAAAACAAAAAGGTAAGAATTGTGTAAAGAGGTGGGGAGGGGGAGTACTAATTAAACCTTTCAGTTTAAGTTTTAGTTCCAACTAAACCTTCAACGTGCCCCTTCTGTTTATTATTGGACTATGCAGTTTCAGGAATAGGATGCCAGGACCTTCTTAGTGCATATGCTACTATTCAAGAAGTTGTTGCCCATTTTTCTGACACAAGGTCTTTTTAAATATAAGTGTCTTGAAAAAAATTAAAACCATCAAATTTGCAAGCATAAAATTCACAGTATTTATTGGGAACTGGCTATTTTATTTCTAAAGCTCACTCCAGCAGCTATTTTCAGGAGATCAATGCTGGAAAAACTTTAGATTTATAGTAATTATCAGGCACTGAATGATTTTCTCTAAAGTTCACTCCAGTAGCTACTTTCAGAAGATCAATGCTGAAAAATTTTAGATTTAACATACAATAATAAAGTTCCCTGGAATGGAGCTAGCCTTGACAGGTAGATTGAAACTACAGCCAATCAATCAATAAAAGCTATCTTAAATAATTTATATGCAAAAACAAAAGTCCACAAGAAAAAAATAGAGACAATTTTGGGGTTATGGTTTTCTTCGAATGAGATTATCAATGATAATTAATTAGTGGAAGGCTTCCTGCCACTTGTGTATCCAATCAAGTCCAATTTTTTTCTTTCTTTTTTCTTGTTTTTGGTCCATAATAAGGCTCTGTAGAGATGAGTAAGAATGAATCTTACAGCCAGTAATGTCTGGACATAATGTTCATCAGGAATGCAATTATGCTCCATGGATGTATCAGCTGGCTGCACATCAGAATTCAAACTACTTTAAGGCTTTATCTCTTAAAAGCAGATAAACATCAAGATAATGGTGCTTGAGTATCAATTTGAGATAGAAACAGAGTAATGGAGATTACTTACAATGGGGTGATCCCGCCAAAACTCAGGTAGTGATCTTCGCTGCAACATTTCATGCATCAACAACATAAATCAAGTGAAAATTACTATGTTATCCAACAAATAAGAAACCTTAAAATCAAAGTACTAATTTTGAGAAAATAACCAAACAAGAAAAAAATATTTTTTAATGGTATCTCAAAAGTTGTAAGCACTTAGATCTTAGATAACCAACCCATTTCTTTTCCATGCTATTTCTTCCTTGTAAACAGTTAAATTTAATATTATAGTTCATGTTGAGTTTCTAAAATGCCACCAAAGAATATTCATCAATTTTCATATTGGCAAGGAATCATTATTAAATCAAGCCATCCATGCAATGAAATTAAACAGCTGCCAACTTTTGTTCTTTCTCCAGTAACACACAAGTAATGTAGTAACACTAACTTAAGCACCAATCATGTACAAAAGCTGCCTCTTGAGAACAAAAAGGCCACAAAGCATCATTACCTTGCAATGCTGTTGAAACATAGGAAAGACAGTAGTGTCATTCACTACAACTTCTGCATGCTTTCTGGTCAGAACCACCCACTGCAAAAAGAAAAGGCAAAATACAGGAATTGGAGAGTCCACAGCTTGCTTGATGGATGATGTTAAACAACTCATATTTTTTTGCATTTATGTCTATGTAAACCTCAAGAAGCAATCATGCCTTGAAAATGACCCATTACCTGAGATCCTTTCCTCCAGTTATAAACAGGAACAAGTGGAGCCATTTTCGGATTGTAGCGACCTTCTTTTGTATCAGCAAAGCTGCATCCAGCATTCAAATTGCTCATTAAAATTATCCAATTCATAAACTACAGATATTAGTAGTTTCCAATTCAAAATGTACTAATAGTATCAAGGCCACTTCATCTAATGAAAAGAAATAAAAAAAAAAACTTATTGTAATCTAAAAACTTACAAAGTCAATTAGGATGTCAGCTACTATTACAAATGTTTTTTATAAGAACAATGCTCAAAATTTAAGATCCATGTTACAATTTTCCAATGCATGATTACCTGCTAACAAAACTACATTCGCTGTTAGGTTTCATGTAGAAACACTTGAAGATTTTTAAAAATCTAAAGTCATGGTTAATAAAAGATATATACAGAAAGGAACCTTGTAAATATAGGTGCGAACAGGGTGGTGAATTGATGTCTATGAGGACCTCAAAATACCATTTTATCTTGTCATTTCAGTAGTCTATGGGAAGAGAGAGGCAGAAGAAGATCACAAACTATTAAATCTGTATGGTTGAACTGGAGAACGACAAGCCTCACCATTTACACACACTCCAGAAAGCATGTCCCCTGTTCGTATGCTAGAGAAGGGTTTCTTACCTTTTAAAGCACAGATGACAACTGTGTGCACAACTGAACTAAATTGATGAAGGGTGAAATGGACAACAGCACCTCAGTTGCCGTTGTCAGAAAGTATAAGACATAGCCTATATATAAAAATGGTAAAATGCTAAAATAAGCTGATGCTCAGCTGGTAGCTACAACATCTCCTTTACAGTCCATTGACTACATGAGATATAAATTTGTGGTCTTCGGAAATAATAAACATGCTCAGCAATGAATAGTAACCAGGGTTTGATTTTATTTTAATTTGGCAACTCTTCAGCTAAACAGGTCAAAAAGTTAAAAATTTCAGGCTAAAATCAAGACAGGTATATTTTAGTGTAGGATTCTTCAAGAAACAAACTTCTTTGGTTCAATGCTAACATTATGTTGTATTGCACACCTGACGCTGCTAATTGGCAGTTCAATGCTAACTAGTATTCTGGATATCCTTTATATTACAATTCAATGAAACGATATTTGGGTAGATGTAGAATATGAAGTCATCTCTGAATCAACAAAATACTTCACTCCAGTAAAGTTTTTCAGAAAGACGTAAACTATACAAAATTTTTAAATCACCAGATATGCAAAAAAGAAACATTATCTCTTCATATATATGACACCAGAACAATATTTAAAAAATATAACCTCTACTAATCTTAATTTCAGTTGCAGAGTATCTAAAGTATACAAAAAAAAAAAAGGGCACAGCCACTTACCTGTCTACAAAACTAGTTGATGTGGACATTATATAGTCGAATGTGTAGCTGAAGTTGTAGAGAGGTATGCAGCTGAGAAGAGATCAGGTAACTGATATATGGTTAGGTATTAAAACATATAATAAATAAAAGATTTTAATTGATTTCTCGATACCAAAGGCCCTTAGTTAAGCAAAACAGAATCCCTTTTATATTTAAGAGATAGCAATATTTTTGCTGGAAATTGCAACCTAAGTAAAAATCATGAAACCGCTGTTGGCATTAGTCTCAGTCTCACCTGTCTGAAAGAAAAACAAAGCGTTCATTCAGTGGATCCACAAGTGCATGTCTAAGCAATATGCGCTCAGCCTCGATCATCGATGCTTCACCCCAATCCACCTGGTTTTGACATCAATAGCAAGAAAAGATCAGTGTGAGTCTCAAAATGAATTAATCCAACATGAATAAATCCAGCTAAATTAACAAAATTCACCGAAAATGACATGAGACTTTCAACTACTTCAACACATACACATCCGCAAACATGCACGCAGATTATTTTCAAGGTCGTGCAACAAGGAGCCTATTGTTGAATTTTGGGTGTTATGTGTAGTTGGTTGATACAAAGCAGCAGCAAATTTGCAAAAAAAAATAATTAATAATAATAAAATTCAATTTAAAAATGTGAGGTCGAATGGCACGGAAAGAAACCTGTACACTGTCATTAACTTGACGATTTAAGAAATATTCAGATCTCGTATTTGCCTTGTTGAACAGAAACCCAGGCCTAGAGTGAACAAAAATGGAAAATCTAGATTCCTGACCCTGCAAAAATAATTAAAAAAAAAACATTAAGAACCTGACCGATATTAAAAATTAAAACAATTATTTTGAATAGGTAAAGAAATTCAAAATACCTTAAAGAAAGCATCCCAAAGCATGTCAAGAGGTAGACGATTTCGAGCTATAAAGAGAAAGGCAATTTTAGGCTTTTGAACAATGAAATGAGAGCGCAAAGATGCGAGCGTCAGGATTCTACTTCTTGTTGTATTTGTAGTAGTAGAATTATGAGTCAAAACAAGGCAAAATCCTAGCAATAATAACAATGATAACATCACAAATATCTTCCTCTTCTTCCATTTATTATAATTGTAAACAGATTTCTGATGCGTCGCTTTTCTCTGCTTCATTTTTCTGCTCTCTATCAATCAATCCACCATCTCAGGATCAAAATGCTCTAATTTTGAATTAGATCCATTGAATGGAATAGGGTTTTTTAAAAAAAGAAAGAAAGATGAGAGTGGAGAGTGGAGAGGAAGGGTGAGTTGAAATGAGGGTGACTTGACTTGGCTTGGCAAAGCCCTTTCCTTCTGTTTTCTAGTTGCTGCATTGACTGTCAAGTGCCAACTATTGATTTCTTTTGGTTCGGTTCCTTCCGAAGCGTCCAAGGATAGCGTGCGATTTAGGATAAGGAATCGCTTTTGCCCATCAAATTGCATTTCCATTGTTATACCATGAGACAATGCATGATAATAAATTTAATTAATTAACTCGGTTGTTAGGGCAATAATTTTTTGTTTTTTCTTTTGAGAGAAGCATAACAACCAATTCGGTTGATAGGGCAATGATTATATTTGAAGACACCTTATAATATGGGTTTTGATCCAAGCGGTAGTTCATTTTCTCTTTCTTTTTCTTTTTTTCCTTCTGAATGAATGGTTTAAATGTAGCAGATATTATTTTTTAAAGTTATTTTTTATTTAAGAATATATTAAAATAATATTTTTTTTATTTTAAAAAAATTTATTTTTGACACCAGTATATCAAAACAATAATAAAACACCAAAAAAATTTAATTTAAAATTAAAATAATTTCAAAACAATTCAAAAATACAGTTAAACCACAATGTCAAACAGTATCAAAACAACGTTGTAGATACTATTTGGTGAATAAAAATGGAGATAGGGTTTATTTGGGCTTATTTGTTTTTGCGTTTCAAAAGCGCTTTAAAAAAATAATTTTTTTATTTTTTCTTTGCTTCAAATTAATATTTTTTGGTGTTTTCAAATTATTTTAATTTGCTAAGTTAAAAATAATTTTTTAAAAATAAAAAAAAAATTTATTTTTATGCATCTCCGAGTGAAAAAAAACACTTTGAAAAAGCAATTAATGCCACCCTCTCAAACATCTTTGAATTCATAATCAAAACGAAGAGGCAATTTTGGAGTTGTTTTGGCTTTCATGCCTGTTTATTTTTGTGTTTCAAAAATGTTCTTCAAAAAATTTGAAATTTTTTATTTTATTTATTTATTTCAAGTTAATATTTTTTGGTGTTTTTAGATCATTTTGATGTATTAATGTTAAAAATAATTTTTTAAAAATAAATAAATATATTATTTTGATGCATTTTCAAGCCAAAAACAACCGATGCCACACTCTCAAACACACATTTTAACTCAGAAAGGCTTCCATGTACAAAAACATTTTCAATTAATATTAAAAACATCAGGGTGGGAAAAAAACTGAAAAACCGATTAAACCGAGAAAACCAGAAAAAAATAACCAAAAAAACCGAACCGTAAAAAGAAACTGATTAAAATTTTGAAAAAGCTGACTGATTCGGTTCGATTTCGGTTTTATAAGCCTGAAACCGTAAAAACCGAACCGAACCCAGATCGAAAAAAACCGAGCCAAACCGAAAAACCTGAGCCAAGTCTGAAAAAACCGAGCCAAACCGAAAAAACCGTACCAAACCGGTTTGTGTCCTAAAAACAAACCGAACCAAAACCGGTCGGTTTGAACCGGTTTTGGTTCGGAACCGGTTTTGGTTCGGTTGCGTTTTTTTTTAAATTCAAATTGGTTACTCTTTTTATAAAAACCAAACCGAACCAAAAATAATCACCCCTAAAAAACACGCGACATTCCACTGCAATGTCCATTTTTTAAATGAGCATGTTGAGTCGAAGGATAACCTTTAATGAAACTTTTAGGAAGAGATCATCCTATACTTGTGACCCTCACAGGAGTCACTCTATTGATTCACAATATCAGATCTTATATATATATACAATACTTTAATCTTACCACAATGGACATACTTTTTACATGATGTTTCAGTTAACATGTATATATTCTCATTTTATAGACTCTCTGTTTTATCGGATCCCGAGTGAAGCAGATGGTAATCTTCTTCAGGACTAGACGAGCTTGTGTTGCAGCAAGGACCGAAAAACATGCCACCCCATCGAGGGAAGTAGATGAAGGTGACTGGGAGAGTGCAGATGATCATCATGAGGCCCATCAGGGAAATGCTTGTCTGCGTTGAGAATCTGGAGCCCGAGAACAATAACATCTGCGTCACCACTGCTCCTACTGTCCCCCCGCTTCCTGTCATCCCTGCTATCACTCCCAGCGACCTGCAACAATACATATTCGACGGATCACCATTTAAACATGACGCTAATGTGCCTTTCTTCTATATATATATATAATAAACAAAAGTCAACACTGCATGCATTGAATTTAATTAATTATTTTGGATATTAAGTTCAAGGTTTAAATTTTAAACCCACAAGATCAGAAAAAGGGCACAAGACTTAATTAATCATCAAGTCAATTCCTTGAGATTGTTTATAAACTCAATGTTGAAAATACTATAATTGTACAAATAGTTGTTCGTATATACGGGCGCGGTGGGACCTGTTGTTCAGGAGGTTTGGAGAGCAAGGACACCAGGGACATTCATGGGGTATAACATCTATATCAAGATCAGTTTCTTAACTTCAGCTCTGTTTAATTGGTTAATCTGATGAGTTGTTTACTTGATTTCTAGTTTAAATTGAATTTCAAATTAAGTTGGATAAAAATTTACTCGGTATTACTCGATCAATTTAAATAATTAATCAATAACTTAATTAACCTGATTAAAACTTTATTTTATTTTAATTTTTTTAAAATAATATCATTTTAATTTTTAATTTGAATTTTAAAATAATATTATTTTAAATTAACTCAAATTAATTTGAGTTAATTCACCACATATAGATATATATAGTTGGGCACGGGAATATATTAAATAAAAACAAAACTTTGCGTGTATGTTTATTGAATTGCTATCTTTCAATGACCATGCATAAATTGTTTCATCAATTAATTATTACTTTTTTTTTTAAGAGAGATAACATTCAATTTGAAAAATAAATAAGCACCTAAAAAATCTAACAAATTCAGTATATAAATTTGATTTTTTTTCCTTGTGAATAGATTTATAGATTAATGATATATGACGTGGAATTATAGACTAGAAAAGTCCACTAATAATAATTTCTCTGTAAGTACATGTGGCATTATATATTTAAATCAGTTTACTTGGAGTCAAGTAGCGTTATTTAATTTTAAGGGGTATATCTTGACTGTTCAGGTTCTAGATTTATTTTCTAGAAATTATTAGTTCGAGTATCATAAATTTTAGAGCTACTGAAAACTTACATGGTCATTAATTTTAGGACCCGTGGAATTAGTTGAGGTACACACAAACTAGCCGAACACCCACATTAATAATAATAAAAAAAATTATACTAATTTGTCCTCACATTCGAAATTAATTCCTTGTTGCCTATAAGTCCATCAATTATTTCTTTTATCTTATTTAAATTCTTCATAATCCTCGGATGTGGAACGTGAGGCATCACATTTATATTATGCATAAGGAGATTTTAAAGATGATAGAAAAATAAAAGGAGACACAGATTTCAATATCAAATAATAATTAAAAAATACTGAAAAAAAGGTTGGGTGTTTTAAGAATTAGGCATTAAATGAAAATTAGAAAACCAAATTAATTTAAATGTATTGGGTAAAGTTAAGATTCCCCCCCCCTCCCCATAACGAGGGGGAAAATGGGAATTAGAAATTAAAAAATTAATTAAATTTAGAAATATAATTAATTCTAGATAAATTAAATTAAAATTATTGGCTAAGGTATAAAACTATATTTCCTTTTATAATAAAATTAAATATTAAATTAATAGTAAAAAAAAGTACATTAAAATTAACGAGCAGCGTATACATCCTTTTTTGTTATAATTTTAATAGTCGACTTTGGGTTATTTCTTTGTATTAAATCTAATGAGTTTTGTTGAGTTAATTATGTTTCACAAAATAAACCCTGTTTTTTTTTTTTTATTAGTGTGGGGTGTCCGGGTCAGCTTGCGCGCACCACGACTATTCTCCACGGCCCACTGAACATCCTGCAAGCCCACTGAGCAGGTAAGGCACCGCGGGGATGACAGGCATGCACATAGAGGATCGAACTCGAAACAGGGACGGAACAAGTCACACGATTGACCACTGAGCTAGACCCTCAAGAGTAAATAAACCCTGCCTTATTCTTTGGGGTTGTGGGCCTTGAGATTTATTAGAATTCACATATCTTATTATATTCAGGTTCACATGCTTTAAAGATTATTAGTTTTCACATGTCATTAATACAGATATTTTCACGTATTTAGTTTAATAGTTAGATTAAGATTTTAAATGTATTTAATCCGGTGATATTTATCATGTCTTAAACTTTCCTTACGCAGACGTACCATATTTTAGACTTATCATATCTATATTTACAATATTTAGTTAGACTTCTTATCATTTTATATGCTATTTAATTAGATTAAAAGTATTATATACGAATTAAAGTAAAGTATGAATTTTAAATGATAACATCACGTATTCGTTTGAATTCCAAGGCTATTATGTAAATAACGAGATATTTATTTATTTATTTATTATTAATATAGGTGTACGGATCAGATTACTCGCACCTCAACTAATCTTACGGGTCCTGAAATTAACGATCATGTAAACCTCTAGTAATCATCATATTAGCAACCACAGGACTCGAACTTGAAACCACATAGAAAATATACTTTTTAATTTTAAATTCTTACTACTAGACTACCTACTAAATAGTTATTATTATATACACTAGAAGCTGTATTTTCTTTAATTTCTTATATAAATATACACTCTACCGTAAAAACTAAAACGATATATAGATTTTTATAAGAGGATTACAATTCTTGATGTGATGGATAGTTTCCAAAGATAGTATCATAGATGACGACAGGCATCCTTTTGGCATATTTATTTTTATATTTTAAAAGCGTAAAACAATTATATTTTTTTATTTGAAATTAATTTTTTTATATATTTTTAGATATTTTAAGCATTCTGTTATTAAAAAAATTTAAAAAAAATATTATTTTAATAAATTTTCAAATAAAATATACTTAAAAAAAATAACCAAATAACTAAAGAGCCTGCCTAAGCCATGGAGCTGTAAGTGTGTGACTAGTAATAAGAGAAATAAATTATATGTACCTTTTGGAAACGAAAGGGACAACCCCGAACGTGAGCCCAGAAGAAGCTTGGACAAACACAGAGAAAATACAGAGGACAGCTATGGAACCCCAAAGCGAGTTCACTCTTCCAAGCAGCACGCATAGCAAGCCAGCCACTGTCTGCACCAACCACAGGCCCCAAAGTCTTCCTCTCATCCCAAAACTCCTCCCCATCTTATCTGACAACGCCCCACCCATTGGCCTTGAGAACAAATTCGCCAGTCCAACACTCGCAGCGATCATCCCTGCAACCTGAAGATTCACTCCAAACCTATCGTAAAAGTACTGTGCAATAATATTATCAGTTGTCAATTCTGAACCAAAGCAGTAGCCGTATGTTAAAGCTAGAATCCATCCCCTGTAATTTGTTAACCCGTTATAAAGCATTTCTGAGAAGTTATCTTTTGGCGTTTTGATTGCCTTCCTGAAATCTTTGTAGCTTCCTGAAGGAAGGTCTTGGCCATAAGCCAACACCATTATAGCTGTTACAGCTTGAAAGAGTCCAGGGATTAGAAATGAGACACGCCAAGCAGTGGATACAGGTAGGTCCAGCAGGGAGATAAGGAGATGGTATATTTGTGGCATGACTAGCTGTGCCACGCCGGCTCCCATGTTAGCCCAACCAGCGGAGACTCCATTGGCAAGCCCAACAACACTTGGCGAGAACATGGAGGTCATCCAAAACTGGCTGGCCACGAAGTTGGCTAATGAAAATCCTACTCCGAAGCGAATGAGAATAAAACAGGTTGGAGATGTGACTAAAGAAGCAGACATGATAATAGGGGCAGTGACGAGAGAGAGCGTGGCGGAGGCAAGACGTGGTCCCATCAGGTCGCAGGCAGGTCCCATGGCAAGGCGTGAAAATATGGAACCGACAAAGGAGGCGATGCCAGCGTTGCCAATATCAGTTTCAGTGAGTTTGAGGTCATCACGGATGATGGGCAAAAGTGGAGGGATGGAGAAGGTGGAGAAGAAGCAAGAAAACAGAGAGAGCCATGCGAGGTGAAAGGCACGCATGTGGGGGGATGATATTTGGAGTGGACGGAATTCAGTAGCTTTATTGTCAGAATCCACTGGTAAAGAGAAGGGAGACTGTAGTTTCAGAGATTGAGGCTCCATATTGGAGATCGATCCCAATTGGCCAGGGTACAGAATTTACAAATACGAGGAGGAGGGATATCTAGTTGGTTACAGAAATTAAAGTCATAACTTGGCAGCCCTTTTATTAATTGAAGGAGGTTTTCAATTTGCCAATTTTGCCAGCGAGAGGCCCTTCTTCAAGCGTTTCTCTTCTCCTAAACAGTAGTCTGTCTGACGTTAAGTTTGTGCCCCTCGTGTTCTCTTAATTTTACTCAAAAGCTCTCTTGTTGCTTTCCTCTAGGATATTTTGTGCCTATTTTTTTTTTAGTGCAAAATGGTTGTGGTCTAAAGTAAATGGTAGGAGGAGTATCTGGTACGGTAGATTGAGAAGGGAGACCTACATGGTGAAAGCAAGAGTCGACGTGAATGTGTTCCGGTAGTGGTGACCTCACCTTTTCTTCTTCTTCTTTTTCCCCCCTTGTAACCGGTTGACTGACATAACCGGCTAGCTCAATACTTCCATTTTGTTATACATATTAAGTAGGAAATCAGGGCATGGGTCTGTCTATAACTGTAGCTACAGACATGGTTTAGTAAAATTATATATTTGCCCTTGAGTGGAGAAAAAAAAAGCTTTGAGGGCGAGGGCTTCGGTCTTTTTCACTAGTCCATTTGTCACTTAAAGATTATTCAGTGCTGTCTAGGTCTTTTCTATTTTTTTATACAATAAAAATATTTTTTTTACTTCATGGTCAATAAAACTTAAGAGTGGTCGACCAAGAGTTTTTTTTATTTTTAATAAATATTTAAATAGTAAAAATATTTTTTTGCTATTAAGATTAAAAATTTGTTTGGCTGTTGGACAAGGGTATTTTTTTTTTTCATTATTCATGAATAGTTAAAGTATGTTTTTAGCCTTGAAAAATACAAAAAATAAAGTTTGCATTTAAGGATATTTTTATACTTTCATACTAGTTTTTAAGGTAATCATTAAAGTCATGGAGGTGTTTCGGTATTATCACGTTGTCTTTTTAATTTTTAAATAAAAAAGCTACTGAGCACACACCAGTAAGTAGATGACGTCTGCACCATTCAGGCGTCGCGTGATGCCTTTTGGTGGCCAAACTTGACCTTTCATCATTTTTTTGAATATGTTATTGTGTCCTTTTCCACGTGATATGGCGCATGACAACGTATGGTGGTCGAATTGTCGTCGATAGTCGTTTCTTTTTTTTTCCTTATTTTCTCTCTCCTGCCAGATAAAATGCACAATTATCCCTTTTTTGTTTTTCAATATCAATCCCTATTCTTTTAATTTGTTATTTCGTTCTTATTTCTTTTATTGAGTTTCAATATTTTTTTTATCTGCTTTCTATGAGGTCATCACGGTCTCATAACTTGAGTTGCGGATTTTATATGATAACTTGGGTTGACTCGGGTCGATCCAATATGTTATCTTCTCAATATATTTTAGTCAAACAATGTTTTTTTTCCGGTTATCCAAATTATCTTTGAATTTGTTAAGTTATCAAGCCGCGTCAAATTAATTCCTATACTGTTTAAAATTTTTTAAAAAAAATATATTAGTAATATCTAAATATTTTTTTTAAAAATGATCTAAACGTCTAAATGATTAGTTATCACTCTCATAGGCAAGATAATAGATCTTCGAAGGGAAGAAAAGAGACAGCACGCGGGGCAACCGGCATCGATTGTGAGTTGAATAAATGGCAGACATTACTTTAAGTCATTTTAGAAAAGTCCCGCTGGAACACCCACTGTCGGTTGTAATAACTTATATATATACAGTTGAAGTTATTAACCATATATAGTTTTCTTTAAGATAATTCAAATCATCTTTGATTAATTTGTTTTCTCTAGAACTAGAACACCATAATTTCGACTGCTTTTGTGCTTTTATTATTTAACTCCTGACATATCATAATTTAGCATAGTTTATGAGTTCATTGACGTAGCCTCGGTTCCTCTTTGGTTATCTCAATTTATGTGTTTAAATTAATTAATTTTCAATTTTAAAATATCATTTCAACTCAATAGCTTAAATTATTAGCTGAGGTCTCATGATATAATTTATATTATTCTTTATTTATATTATTCTTCAACACACCTCATCAAGTGAACGCCTTTTAAATTTAAAACTTACACAGATTCACATTACTTTGTACTTAATTTTTATCAAATAAATAGAATTGATGAGATTCAAATTCATAATCGTTTGGTCATTAATGTTATGATATTATATTAAAGAATCATTTCAATCCAATAACTTAAACTGTTAGATGAAAACTGAGATATAGTTTATATTTATTCTGTAATACTCAACAAGTTAAATCCGATGCTCAGTGTTAAAATGTAGCAATTATATATATAAAAGGGAAAAGAAAAAGAAATTTTCCTTCTGGTAAAGAGTTTCCCAATCAACAATGGGCACTCAAAACACTGGAGACAATGATAGAGAAGAAAGACTCGAGGAAATCACAGCCAGAATAATATCGTATGGATGGAAATAATTTGGCTTTCGCTGTGCCAGTAATAATGCTTGTATCTCATGGTTTAGGAATCTTGGCTGGTAGCGGAGCGCATCATTGATGACAACTATGTTTTTCCAATTTTCAAGCCAAATACATTAAAAATATTTAAAATTATTGTACTTGTTTTTTAAAATATCTTTTTATTTAAAAATATATTAAAATTATTTTTTTATTTTAAAAAATTATTTTTAACATTAGATATTAAAGATATTAATTTAAAATAAAAAATTAAAATATGTAAATATTTTTTTAAATAAACAGTCCTTTCATTTCATCTCTCTCCAGGCAAAAGCAAAGTTAGAACCGTATGTTTTCCAAGTGTCGCGTCACATGCCCGTCTTCGCCAGCCGTTAAATCCTTGTGGTGAAGGTCATATTTGGCCCAGGTATTTTTGGCGATGATTGGATGCATGTTGGGTCCTCGCAAGGCCAAAGCCACACGGTTTTAACCTCCTTAGGAGTGGAATTTCTTTATTCTACCTTTCCCCCCCCGACACATGAATAGCTGTGTTTTATATTTAGAACCTGCTTGTTATTGCGAGGTGTTTTTAAATAAATTTTTATTTTTTTTAAATTTATATATTTTTAGTATTTTTATATCATTTAATTTAATTTGTTGATATCAAAAATAATTTTTAAAAAATAAAAAAAATTATTTTAATATATTTCTAAATAAAAAACACATGAAAATATCCCACTGTTACTCCCTTAAACACATTTTTAAATTTATAGCCAGTGAGACCCATTTTTTCCTTTCTCTTAAGTGGTCCTGTAAACATAAAGCAGATTTGTCAGAACAGAAATGATAGTCGAATTAGTCGGAGAAGAAAGATCAAATAAAAAAAATTGAAGGAGATGTGTTATGCAGGCAAAGGAAAATGCATGCACCAAAGCTCTGTTTGGATCAGATTTGTACGGGTTCCTTACAAGTGGATCATGTAACCTAGCACAACAGTTGCTAATTATGCAATGGACAAGTTTTCTGCCGGAGATTTCCTTGTAAATTGATAAATCAAGATTTATGGAAGTGCTGCTGCTCCCAAGTCCCAACTCCAGCCTTGCCCTGCCCATTTTAATTATTATAAAATGACGTGTGTGTGTGTACACGTCATTTTATAATAATTAAAATTATTTTTTTAAAAGAAGAGAGGCATGTACTTCAATGTAGCTAAAAGAAAACAATTAATAATATTATCACCATTATATCTGGGTGTATTTTTTATTTCTTTTCTTCTTAGAAAGAAACTTATTGAAATTTAAATTCCATTCCTATTCCACGTACATGATATCAGGATTAAAAATCATTCTGGTTTTTTATTATTTTTCTAATATTTCCATTTTTCAGATCAAGCTTTTATTCCAAGTATCCAAATTCAATAAGGATTAAACTAAAATTAAGAAATTAGATAATAATAGTAATACTATTTTTAGATAATGGTAATAATACACACGTGCACATGCACGAGTGCACTCACATGTGGAGCGCATGTATAGCAGAGGGGGATTAGGAGTATGTTTGGTAGTGTGGTTGCGGTTCCTTTTCAAATAACTTTTCATGTCGAAATACATGCCAATGATTTTTTTATTTTTTAAAAAATGATTGTTGACATCAGCACATCAAAACGATCTAAAACATACAAAACATATTAAATTTTAGCAAAAAAAAAACAAATTTGAATTTTTTGGGAACAAACCGCGTTCCCAAACAGTTTCTAACTATTAACTAAGAGGGGAAACAACTTCTATAAATGGTGAAGGAGCTTCTTCTTCTTTTTTAATTTAATCTTCTTTTTTAATTTAATTCTTTCATGTTTTATTGATTTTGAATTGATCTTTATAATTTGTTTCAGTTTGCTTTCTATAAAATTATTATAATATTAAATAAACATCTTAATATTTGATTGGTGCTCAATTTTACGAGTATAGTTTGTGATCCATGTTGTGAGTTTGGGGGGTTAAATCACGAAGTTTAGATCAATTTAATATGGAATCATCTTAATAATGAAAACACAATTGTCATCTAGATTTTTTTTAAAAGTCAAACTATGTTTTTTTATTAGTTGTTTAGGTAGCCTTTGAACTTGCAAAGTAAATTGGATCACGTCGAGGTAACTTCCATGTAGGTCAAATTTAAATCCATGTTAGGAAAAAAGTCGGGATGAGAGGTTTCAAGGTTTCCGCACTGGATCCCCCTTTATTTCCTTTTTCTTTTAATTCCGTCTTTCATTTTTTTTTCCTTTCGATTGAATCTTTTTGACTTTTTTTTTAATTCTATCCTTTAATATTTGATTGATTTTAACTTGGTATTTATTTATTTTTATTTGCTGTCTATGAAGTTATTTAGTCTCAAACAAACATTTAAGTATTTAATTAGTGCTCAATTTGCAAGCGTCTTGTTTCGTTATCATAACATTAAGTAAAAAATAATAATTTTAAAAAAGTTTTTAAATCCAATGAAGTCCATGATCCAAGTTACGGGTTTGACAGGTTAAGCCGTAAAATTCGGGTCGATCCAATATGTCATCATCTCAATATTAAAAAAATATCATCTTGAATTTTTTTTAAAGACAAACCATGCTTCTTTCCAGTCATATATGTTGCTTTTACACCTGTCAAGTCGACTGGATCATGTCGAGATAACTTTCATGTGAATTAATTTTAAACCCGAGTTAGATAAGAAGTTGGATCAGGAGGTTTCAAAATTAACCCCTTGGGTTGGACTCCTTTTGTTTTCTTAAATTCTATCTTCTAGTTTTTTTTTCTTTCAATTGAATTTTTCTTGGCTTTTTTTTTTCAATCTCGTCCTTAAATATTTGGGTTATTTTGAATGAGTTTTCATAATTTGTTTTGATTTACTTTTAACGAAGTTATCACAATTTCAAACAAACATCCAAGTATTTGATTGATGCTCAATTTTGTGAGCGTTTATTTTTTATATCATATCATTAAGTAAAAATAGTTTAAAAAACACAAAAATATTAAACTCATTGGAGTCCATAATCAGAGTGGCAGGTTAAGTTGAAAAGCTCGGCTCAATCCAATATGTTTCCATCTCAATATTAAAAAAAAGATGTAATCTTAAAATTTTTTCTTAAAATCAAACTTTGTTTTTTACTGGTCATCTAAGTTTTTTTTTACTCATCAAATTTACTAGGTCATGTTAGGATAATTTTCATGCAGATTAATTTTAGACTTGGATCAGATAAAAAGTTATGTCAAGAAAAATTCACCTATTAGATCAAGTTTTTAACTTTTTTTTTTCTTGTTAAAAAGAAATTAATACGAACATGTCAGTAAACCGGTCTTTACTCCTATGAATGAATATGTCGACCCGATTCTCACATCTTAAGTTTGTTTCCCACACCATAATGTTTTAGAGTCAATAATCTCCTTTAGATACACGGAACTTCAAAGTATCGAATGCTAAGAAAAAAAAATAAACTATAAATTAACTAAGAAAAAAGAAGAAATCAAGTATTTATTTTACATAACCAATCAATTTTTTATTATTATAATTTTTACATTTTCTTATATAAAAAAAGTTTTACAAAAGGATTGTAAAATCTATTTATTATTTTAATTATTTTCTATAATTTAATACAGTATTTTTTTTATATTGAAATAGTGCTCAAATAATGAGAAATTAATGATTAAGATTATCTTTATTTACACTAGTAAAAAAATACTAAAAGGTGATATAGCTGAGCTTATAGACACTTGTCGTTGGAGTTCTTAGCATTTTAGTGAGAATTTAACATTATTATATAGGAATTTGATCTAGATAAATTATGTGGATAATTTAGTAGATGTTTTTATGGACCATTAAGATAAATTTATGTCCAAGAAAATATCTAAGATGACCATACCTAATTAGCTCCTTAAAACTGCGATAACAGGAGATCTGACTGTTAGATTAGACTCAAATTTTTATAAGTAATTCTAAGATAATTTTTTCTAGGACAACCATTGTGTCGATGAATGGACAATCAAATATTTTAGAATCGTGTTTTGAGCCATGATGCTCCTATTTGAGTTGATTTTGTTATTTTTCCAATTTTTTTTTCCAGATTCTATGTTTTAATTCAGATTTTTTTGTTTATTTCCTTGATGTTTATGAATTCCTAATTGTTTTCTAGAAGAAATAGAGTTTTTTTAACCTATTTAAACCTTTTAAGGATGCAACCACCATATGTTTTATTTTCCAGAGAATAAAACTGTGAATTCATATTTCACATCTGCAACCCTCTTTGTTCATTAAATCTTTAATGTTTTTTCTTGTGATTTTTGTATTATCGCTGTCTTACTTAGCTTTTGCCGACATCAAAAGGCCTTAGTGTTTAAATATGAAAAATGCTATAGATTCACACATTTTTTTTCAAAATTTTTTAAAATTATATTATCATTTTTTTAAATAATTTTATCCTTTCGCATTATGTTGATTATTGATTGAGCTTGATGATTTGTTTCGTGCTTTTTTATTTTGAGTTCTTGCGGGCTTAAAAAAATCCAAACATTGAGTTAATTCTTGATTTTACAAAAAAGATTTTGGTTTAGTTGTTTGCGAAGAATAAAAAATGAGGGAGACAAAATTGAAAATAAGGTGAATGACAACTATTTATTTAAAAACAAAATTATATAATTTAGTGCAAGACCAGAGAAAGTCACTTGAAAATTGCTAAGATGAGAGAAAGTTATTGGTTAATTACGTTACAACAACAAAACATGCCTATCTTGATGTCAATGAGCTTCATTTACCAAAAAGAATTACATTTGAGGTCTTTTTAAATCTTTTTCTTGCCTCAAAAAATATATCAATGTTAAGGATTTTTTTCTTGATTTAATTTTTTTGTTTTTGGATTGTTTTTTGGGCTTTGGTTGATAAATTGAATTTTTTAATGTTTTGATGGTGTTTATTAAATGTTTTTAGATGAAAATTAGTTAAAAACGAATTTTTAAATTAAAAAAACCTTTCCTTTTATGGTGGGCTAATTTTAGACAACAAACAACATATCCTTGGATTTAAAAAAAAAAACATATTAAGTAATCTGTTGAGTTTAAAAAAACAAGGCCCACTGGAATTATTTTTTATGGCTTAGGTATATTGGGCCTTTTAGGCTCGGGAGCTAGGCATTTGTTTTTTTTTTTTTTTTAAATTTAGATGTGATTTCTTCAAAATTAAATAATTTAAAATGTGTTAATTATGTTTTTTAAATTCTTATATTAATTAAGAATGTATTTTAGATATTATTCTATTAAATTATATTTAATTTTACCTTTTATCAAATAAATTTACATGAGTCTTTTTAAAATATTAGCAAGAGTTAAGCCCATCATAATTAGATAAAAAATTATTTATTTAGGATACTTTATATATGCGGATAACACTACACATATTACTATCATGTTAGGTTTACATTTTATGTTTTTGAAAACTAAAATTTCCTTATTGAGTATTATTATTATTATTATTATTACTATAGTGTTTAAAGAATTCATAACATTTATCTTTAAGAGATTGACCTGAAAACTAAAGAGGTTAACTTCTTTTCTTGAAGTTCTAGAATTAAATTAGCAACGAGATAAATTATTAATTTTTTTTAAATACATCAAATCAATATGAAAATATACTTTTAAAATTATCTTAACTGGAAAATATTTTACTTTTATTGACGCTCAAAATACACGAGAATATTCTTCGGATCGAAAATAAAAAAAAATTGATACCATGTCAAAGTCATGCACCAACCCCACAAATTATGAAAGTGAGAAAATCTTTTTTTTTTTTAAAAAAAAAAGAAAGAGCACACCAAGGCATCTACGGACTACAAACGCTCAACTTGACTGAAATGCATTTGGCGTGCGTGAGGTGACTGCTCCCTCTCTCCCGCCAAAAAGCTCTTGAAGTCAGTATAAATATTGCCTAGTTCATTGCTCTTTAATTATAGCTCTGCAAAAACCTAATCGAAATCTTCCATTTCTCTTTCGCCCTGCCCCTTCCCCTGCGTCTCCAGATCTCTCTTTGTAACTCTCTCCTCCTTCTTCTTTGTACGTAAATTTGCGTTATCAGAGTAGTTAATGTGATTTGCTACAAACTTTGAAAATTATTTCACTGATCTGCTTTCCACTGTGACTTCTCTTTCGATTAATTTTCATTCAAATCGATTTATAGATAGACAGATAGATATGCAGTGATCCATCGGTGAATTGATGAGGATAAATCAAATGATTAGTAATTGATATTCCTATTCAATTCATTCTAGCTATGCTTCTTGGTATTAACATAAATTCAATATTGTTTCTTTACTTTCAATTTGTTCTAATTGATCGATCTAGGGTTATGTATTTGCTACTAATTCACGAGTTGTTTTTTTTTTCTTTTGATTTTTTTTCCAGAAATTAGGATCACCAAGGAAAGGACTAGTTGTTCGATAATGGATTCGTATACGCTCAAGTCCGTGTCAGATCTGCCACCGCCCTTTCGTTCGATTTTTAGCTTCAGGTACCAATCGTATTGATTTAGGTTAGTTGCAGGTTGCCAATCCTTACAGCTTGTTTTTTGTTGGCCTTGGTTTTATCAATTTCTAGATGAAAATGCTACCGATGGAATCGATCAGTTGAACGAAAATCATGTGATTAGTACGGAATTGCAACTTCTGATATTGTTGGTGTAAAATGACCTAAGTAGTTGCCGCGTATTGATATTGTTACTCCATTATTTCTGTTGCGAGACAAATGGAAGAGGAATCAATTACAGATATTCTGTTTTTGTTTCTTATACGTGCAGGTATTTTAATTCATTGCAAAGTGAATGTTTCCCTGTCTGCTACCATTCAGATGTAAACATGGTGATCTCAGCCCCAACCGGTAGTGGTAAAACAGTGCTCTTTGAATTGTGCATACTGAGGCTTCTGTCAAGGTTTATCTCTGAAGGGAGGTTTGTGCATGTCAAAGGAATGCTAAAAACAGTAAGTATCCAAATAAAATGACAAAAATAAGGTTCAATGACTCCATTTCGAAATTCAATAAATACACTACACAAATGATTTCGTGATCCTGAATTCTATATAAGTCACCTTTGATTTTTCCTATTCCTCTGTTTAATGTATGGTTTCATTCTAACCGGGAAAGTGGTTCACTGTTTTTTTTTTTTTTTTTTATCAAGAGGATAATATATGCTTACTTTCCTCGTTCATTATCCTAGACTAGGTGTTTCCATGCTTTCTTTATCAAGATAGTCCATGCTTTTCTTCCTGGTTCATTAGTTACCACTTGTTTACCTCTTTTCATGTCATATGAAGATCTACATAGCCCCATCTAAGGCTTTAGTTCAAGAAAAACTCCGTGATTGGACTCAGAAGTTTGGATCACTGGGGATAAATTGCCTGGAGCTGACTGGTGACAATGAATTCTACAACACAAGGACTATACAAGAAGCAGACATTATTCTAACTACTCCTGAGGTCAGTATGCAATGATATGAAGAGCTGCCATTCCACCATTATTTCAAGAAAGAAAAAAAAAAGCAGCATGCAAGTAAATACCATGCAAAACTGCAGATATGCACACACAGATGCTTGCATGCATGCATATGCTGGCCTCAAATGAAGAATGCCTTGCTATAATTGTTTGGCTTTGGCCGCCTACTTCAAGCCTTCATGTTCTCATTGAAAATTCTTTGATTCAGCAGTTTGTTTTACCATTTTCATATTCAGCACCATCTAGAACCATTTTGCGCTGTTTTTCCTCATTTGGCCTCTGTTCACTGTCCATGTGTACACGTTTCTGAAATTTCTTAAAATACATATTGCATTCAAGTTATTTCTTTTTCGTTTTCTTTTGAATTCCCCTGTACTGGTTTTATTTGATCAATACCTTTGGAAAATGATTGAATGCATTTTCTATTCCTTTATATAGAAATTTGATTCTGTCACTCGGTATCGCATAAAGGATGGTGGCTTGAGCTTTTTCAGTGACATTGGCCTGCTTCTTATTGATGAAGTTCACCTACTGAATGATCCTCGTGGAGCTGCTTTAGAGGCAATTGTTAGTAGAATAAAGATGCTTGCTCACAATCCTGAAATGAAATCAAGTCCTCTATCTTGTGTTCGTTTTTTAGCAGTTTCAGCAACAATTCCAAATATCGAGGATCTTGGTATATCTAACACTGTATTGTTGTTGTTTGTCAAAGAGTTAAAATGAGTTCCATTAGTATTTATCTACAGACATTAAGAACAAAACAACTGCTGATTCATTTAACAATTTACTAATGGTATATGATGATTACAGCTGAGTGGCTTAATGTTCCAGTCCAAGGTATTAAAAGGTACCTTTACACTATTCCATGTCAACTATTATTCTTCCATTAAGCATATGTTTATTTCAACTAGCTTTCTAATGCCTTGGCAGGTTTGGAGAAGAAATGAGGCCTGTAAAGTTGACAACCAAAGTTTTTGGTATACTTGAATGTCTCATTTCGAATTTAGTTTCTCATCAATCATGTTAGCATACTTTCCCTCATGATCACATGGCTAAGATATACATTATAATAGGATGGTTTACATTTCTCATTTCACCATTTTAGTTGCATAGGATTTTGTAGATTTAATAATGGAGGACGAACAATCAACCACATATAGCATTATTATACTGTATTCTCATCATTATTGTGATGTCCTTCTGCAGGCTATGCTCCCGCAAAAAATGATTTTCTATTTGAAAAGGTGTCTGCCTACTCATTGGACTGAAGTTCTGGCCAATTAAAATTTTTTATTTCTTTTGCTATTACAATGGATTTGAAAATGAAAATGTAAAAAATTCTGGGAAATTTTCTCTCATCTTTCTGATGGATTGTTTTTCTCTTATATCCAGCGCCTTCAAAACTATATTTTTGGTAAGTGGAAACATTTGCACAAATTTTATCAAGTGTTCATTTAAGTTTGTGTTTTTCATCTGAATTTTCAATCTCCAAAGAGATCACCCTGACACCTGTGCTTATAAGTGATATTCAGATATTCTGATGCACTATTCAAGAGGGAAATCTGCTCTAGTATTTTGCTCGACAAGGAAAGGGGCACAGGAAGCAGCATTGAAACTATCTCAGACAGCAATGACCTTTGGTTATTCGAATCCTTTCATTAAAGACAAAGAACAGCAGGAAAGGCTAAGGGAAGCTTCACTTTCATGCAGCGACAAGCAACTGCAGTCTTATATCCTATATGGTGGTATGGGGCTAGTCTGTTCTGTTATAATGTACCCCAATATCATGATTCTTTAAGCTGGTCTTGAATACTGTAATTTTATTTAACAACTGGCATGCTTGCAGTTGGTTATCACAATGGTGGGCTTTGCCTGAAAGATCGGAGCCTTATTGAGGGTCTGTTTCTTAAGGGTGATATTAAAATTCTGTGCACCACAAACACCCTTGCTCATGGAATCAACTTACCAGCACATACAGTAGTCATAAAATCAACACAACACTTGTAAGTCAAGAAGATTTACTAGAAATCCTCATCTTCTAGTATAAATTAAGAGATCAAGAGATATAATATCTCTTTTTGTACTTGGATTCATCAAAAACTTGTATTTTGTGACAGCAACAAGGAAAAAGGTCTTTATATGGAATATGATCGTTCCATGATACAACAGGTATGTAACTTCTTTTGATACATCCTAACACTAGTCTATGATTTTACTTTCTGCTCAGGTATCAATTACACACATAAAGTTGTCCAATGATGCCTTTCTCTTTTGATTTCAAATGATACTTACTGGAAAGATACTCTTGTCAATTCTAACATGTGAGAAGGTAAAATGTCATAAAAAAGAAGATATGTTGTGGATGAGATACTCATTCAGTCATATTAACCATGCCTGACTCCTTTATGAGGAAAAAAAAATTGTGTTTGTAAATCCATCAACTAAAATTTTAAAGTATCATGCAGATGTGTGGGAGGGCAGGTCGGCCACCATTTGATGATACAGGGATGGTTATAATCATGACAAGAAGAGAAACAGTAATCCAATACTTTTTATTCTCTCTCTTTTGCATGTTTGGTGCTTCTTTATTATTGAATTTTCTTCTAGTTGATGTGAGAATTGTCTGTCCTGTCTGAATTTTCCTTCTGTTCTGATTATTACCTCAGGTTCATTTGTATGAAAATCTCTTGAGTGGATGTGAAATGGTGGAATCACAGTATGTTTATAACCTTTAATATCATACTGGATCTGTTTCTCTGAACAGTGTTGCAGACTATAAAAATCATGCATTCTTCTATCAGATCACTAACTTTTCTTGTTCCTGGAGATTGCTTTCATGTGTGACAGAGCACTTGACTGCAGAGATAGTACAGTTGACTGTTTCTGATATTGCACGGGCAATTGAATGGATGAAGTGCTCGTACTTGTACGTTAGGATAAAAAAGGCATGCATTTCTAGGCCTCATAAAAAATAGCACGTGGGCAGTCTTTGCCATTTAACAGATTTGAAACTTCGATGAATTTTCAGAACCCTGAGCATTATGCTGTTAAGAAAGGAATTTCTAGAGACCGCATAGAAAAGCAAATGCAAGGTACTGTTCTTAGGTACTGGTAGATTCCCCCCCTCCCTCTCTTAACTATGCAATTCCATGCCAGAGATTACTGTTCAGAAAGTTAACGAGTTATCACACCACCAAATGATCTGGACTGACAAAGACGGTTTTCTACTGAAGCCACTAGGTACTTTAAATTCATATAGCCAGATATTTCACTTCTTTTTTTTTTTTACAATTGAATTCCTAATTTTTCATTTTTGATCCTTCAGAGCCCGGACGGTTGATGACCAGGTACTATTTGAAATTCAACACAATGAAGCATGTCATGCAGACCCCAGAAAACTGCAGCTTGGAAGATGCACTTAATGTTATATGCCATGCCGAGGAAATTGCATGTATGTATACTTGTCCAATAGCTGTTTTTCCTACCCCAACTTCGAATAGTTAACATTAGAATGATAACATTTACTTATGCTGAAAATGAAGGGATACAACTTAGACGCAATGAGAAAAAGCTTCTGAATGATATCAACATTGATAAAGATTGTCGAATTCGGTTTCACATCAATGGGGATAAGCAGAAACGGAAAAAGCGTATTCAAACTAGAGAGGAGAAGATATTTGTTTTGGCAAATGACTGCTTGACTGGGGATCCTTCTGTTCATGATTTATCCCTAACCCAGGTTTCTTTTCTGTCAGTCATTTAAAAGGTTTTTGCTTTATTATCTTAAGCTGGAAGCCTTACTGATGAGACTATACTCTGGTGGTTGTAACTAGGACATGAATTCTATAAGTTCGAATGGGTGTAGAATTGCTAAGTGCATGAAAGAGTACTTTATTTTCAAAAGGAATTACAAAGGAGCCATCAACTCAACCCTTCTAGCAAAATCATTGTATCAGAAACTCTGGGATGATAGTCCATACTTGCTGAAGCAATTACCTGGCATTGGAATGGTGACTGCTAAGGTTAATTTACTTTACTGCAATTTGGAGGCTCGTTTCATCATCTTTTGGTGAAATTGATAAAATAAAAAAAACCTTCTGATTTCTAATTCCCTTGTATGTTAAATTTTTGCTGACCATCCATATTTCTACCTTCAGGCTCTACATTCAATGGGAATTAAATCATTTGACACGCTAGCTGAAGCTGATCCAAGGAGAATAGAGATTCTCACTGGCCGTAAATTCCCCTTTGGGAACCACATCAAGGACTCTCTCCTATCATTACCTCCGAAAGTCAATATGAGTATTGAGGAAAATGAGTGCCATAGGCGAGGCATGTCTAAGTTTGTTGTGACATTGACTAGGCTATCACAACCACTCCAGTCATCTAAACGACATTATGCTGATATGGTATGTTTCCAGAATGCATATGCTTCATTTTCTTTAAACCTAATGGAAGCGGTGCCAATTGCACTGCAATAAAAAAAAAAAAAAAAA
>Ga0325411_1001346_pt1 | contig 27372 bp, 17 predicted proteins | sample PopdelMetagenome_13_FD_206181 | JGI IMG/M metagenome (GOLD analysis project Ga0325411, IMG submission 206181) | Populus deltoides microbial communities from Bellville, Georgia, United States - Xylem-PdIQD-R4 | ecosystem: Host-associated > Plants > Phyllosphere > Stem > Wood/Secondary xylem...
GTTTGCTATTAACATGTCTTATCATTTTTATCTTATTAATTCTTAATACCTTGCTTGTTAAATGGTTAATCTAGATTTGTGTTGTATAACACTTGGTACATCAAATACTTGATCCTTCATAGTCTTTAGCTGACATCGTTATTATGAGAGGAACTTGATTTGTTGTCAACATAAGTTAGCATCACGAATACCTGATAAAATTTACAAGTATGGTGTTACGTAAATAAGATGATTAATATGATTATGTTGATAATTTATAAAGAGTTTATACTTTACTTATCTCTAATACTATTAGTGGATTCTCTAACCTTGACATTTGTTTTTATCATTGTTTAATCTTCACATTTATCTTACATCTCAAAGTCCTCTTTAACTCATCATCACCATCATCATCATCTTCATTGTTGTTCTCATCATCATCATCATCATCATCATCATCATCATTATTATTATTATTATTAATTATAATTTATATAGTTCACCTCCCTGTGGTTCGACCCCGGTCTTGCCGGGTTATTTATTACTGTGACACTCCTGCACTTGGGATAAGACATCAACTCTTTGATCGTGTCACTTCCTGACTCATTCTGTTGCCCCAACACACAACCCATAGCTGATTCGGTCACAGTTAAATACAGGATGAGTGACCTTCCGTGCACGGGCGGTACCAACAATGGTGGTTTTTGTAAGTATTGTCTGGTCTTATTGAAAGCTTTTTGGCAATTTTCATCCCATATCCCAGGATTCTTCTTTTGGAGTAATCAAAAAATCGGTTCACATGTGACTGTAAGTTGTGATATAAAACGGGCAATATAGTTCAAGCGCCCCAAAAAGCCTAGAACTTCTCTTTCTGTCTTTGGAGCGGGCATGTCTTGTATGGCTTTTACTTTGTCGAGGTCCACTTCTATGCCTTTATTACTCACCACAAATCCTAATAATTTGCCTGATTTCACCCCGAATGTACACTTTGCAGGATTCAATTTCAACTGATATTGTCTCAACCTCTCGAACATTTTCCTCAGAGCTGGGATATAGCTTTCTTCATCTTTGGACTTTGCGATCATGTCATCCATGAGACCTCAATTTCCTTGTGCATCATGTCATGAAAAGTGCTACCATTGCCTTTTGGTATGTTGCTCCAGCATTCTTCAATTAGAATGGCATTACTTTATAACAGTAAGTTCCCCATGGGGTGATAAATGTCGTTTTTCTCTTATCTGCTTCAGCCATTTTAATCTGATTATAACCGGAGAAACCATCCATGAAAGAGTAAGTGGAACTCTTAGCAGCATTGTCTACCAACACGTCTATATGAGGTAATGAGAAATCATCCTTAGGGCTTGCCCTATTTAAATCTTGGAAATCCACGCACACCCTGATTTTGTTGTCCTTCTTGGGAACCGCCATAATGTTAGACACCCATTCAGAATATTCTACTACCTCCAAGAAAACAGTATCCCACTGTCTTGTTATCTCTTCTTTTACCTTGAGCAATACGTCAGGTCTTGTCCTTCTTAGCTTCTGTTTGACTGATCGGCAACCCTCATTCAAAGGTAACTTATGCACTATTATTTCAGTATCCAAATCGGGCATTTCAGCGTATGACCAGGCAAAAATATCCACATACTCCCGCAAGAGGGCGACCAGCTCACTTCTCATATCTGTAGTGATCAACATCCCTATTTTCAACTCCTTTTTGTCATGCTCGATACTTACGTTTATTAATTCTAATTCCTCTCTTACCGGCTCCCATGCATGTTCGGATTGTTTTATAAGCTTCTTGAACTCCTCAATGTCATCTTCACCATCTTCTTCCTCATTCTCAATATTATGACCAGTGATACCAGCATGGTACTCATATTTTTAGTCTGGTCGGTACCATTGAGGAAAAGGTGGTTGCAAGGGTGTTAAAGGAACAGGTGTTACTTGGCCAATGCTGAGCAATCTTTGATACATCTCACTAAGAGGTATGGGAAGTAGGGGCAGTTCTTCTTGGTTTGCAGGGAAGTTTTTGCGTGGGTGAAATGTGTTCCTTTGGTGGTACGAGATATTTTAGGTATTTGTTTGGTTTTTTAGATAAAGCGAAGTGAAATTTATGTTGGATGTGGGAGGAATGGTCATGAGTGGCCTGAAATTGTGCTTTCTTCCCTTACCTTCACCTTCGATGTTGTGGATGTCAGCCTCCTTCTTGCGTCCATCAAAACCCTTTTTTTCACATGGGTCTATGATCCTACCCATTCGAATCGCTTATTCGATTTGTTCAGCTATAACAACCAAATCAGAGAAGCTTTGTGCAGAACTTCCAACCAAGTATTCAAAGTACGGTGCTTTAAAAGTATTGGAGAACAAACCTATCATTTCCTTCTCCAATAGGGGTGGATTAACTTGTGCATCCGTTTCGCGCCACCTTGTGCATACTCCCTTACAGATTCCTTATGACCCTTTTTCCAATGAATGCAAGCTTGACCTATCAGAGGCTATGTCCATATTGAATTTATATTGCTTAATAAAGGCATCGACTAGGTCTTTCCATCCCTTTACCTTAGTGTTTTCCAACCGCATATACCAAGTGAGAGCGACATTGCTCAAACTATCCTGGAAGAAGTGGACCAACAACTTCTAATCTTGTACTACTTCGGCCATCTTATTGCAATATGACTTAAGGTAGGTTATTGGACATTGGGTTCCGGTGTATTTGATGAATTCTAGCACCTTAAACTTCTTAGGGATGACTACGTTAGGTACCAAACACATCTTGGTGGCTTTCACCGGGTCATACAAATGGTTTCCCTCAACTGCCCTTACCCTCTCCTCTAGGGCAGCCCATTTCTCCAAACCTTCATCTCCTATCATTTTGTCCTTGTGAGACCCCTCTAAGGTTAGCTCAACATGAGGAATCCTCATCGGGTATATAGGCTGAGCTGGGAAATGCGTAGCATATTGGGGCTTATGTGAAGATCCACTTGCCCCCATGTTTGGTAGGTTGAAGGTAACCGAAGGCATTGGTGGCATTTGAGTGGTAAATGCTGGCTGGAAGGATGTCCCTTCTCCCGAATTAGATCTCAGAGCTTGTTCGAGTAGGCTAGTAAGTCTGGCGACATCTTCCTTCAGACCGTTCAACTCCTTTTGATGTTGGGCATCCAATTGGGTTCTTTCTTCATTTTCCATTTTCTTTCGCAACCGTGTGTTATGAGTGTGTTTTAATGGGGGACCTATATTTCACCTGATGTGCAGCATTATGACAGTTCATAAGTGTATGCTCGAAAATGCATGGAGATGAATGCAACATATTGGGCATGGATTATTTCATAGGAGGGTGACATAACAACCATTATTCTTTGGATGCGTGGTCAGATCTACATCTGATACTTATTGCAATGCTGAGAGGAGATCTGTTTAACCTTTTACCATCTGAGCTTTCAGCCTTGTATACACGTTTTGAACAATAATAATAATAAATAGAGGTCTCTGCCCCTTTTATTTAACCCAACAAACTTTCATTACAAACAAATGATTCATCTTAATCTATTACAGAGGGGAAAGGCACTGCCTCTATTAGCTATAGCTTTTAGAAACATATCGGTGCTATTCATGCTCCTTCAATACTTCGCGATGTCCCCTTCAACTTGGCGAGCCTCCACTCTTAGCCAATGAGCCTCGGCCTAGCTCGATCAATTTGCTCTTGAAATTCCCTTATTCTTTCAGTATGGATCAAGTTGTTTCTGGATAGAGAATTATTAGTAGTATCTAATGCTTGATTGTGACTCTCCATCATTTTTTGACTTCCTAGCAATTGTTCAGTCTTTGCTTCTCCTTTTGCCAACTTAGTCCTTAATGCTTTTGCTTCAATTTTAACACTATTGAGTTCAGTTCTCAAATTCTGGGTGGCTTTGACTATCTTCTTGGTTTTAACCAACTCCAATTCAACATCTTTTAACTGGCTCTTGAGTTCTTTTATATCTGTTAAACGGTTACTTGACACAACTTGAGTTTTGACAGCCAATTCCTCCCAATACTGGGCCTTCTCCACCTGAAGTGTCTTCTCTTTATTGATGACTTTTAGGGATTCTAAGTCGTTCATTGCTTTCATCTGTTCTCGGTCCACCGAGTCTTTTTCTTCCTCAACCAATTTCCTCATAACTTTTTCTATGGCTAATTGATGCTCTAATGATAGTCTCAAATCCTTCTTTGTTTTAAGCTTGGCTTGCAATCGTTTTACTTGCTCTCTCAGTTCTTCTTCACAACTCACCCTCTTTCTTCGGGTGCCCACAGATTCTGAAATTTCTACCATGTCGGAAACTCTTCTGTCACGCCATTCGGGATATTTTTCACTAACTGTGGGATTTCTTAATCCATTCTCCTTTTTTATCAGCAACAAAGAGTTCCAATCCTGCTTAATGCTTTCTAACATTTCCATGGAGGCCCCTTTATAGACCCCAGTAAATTGAGCTATGTCAATTGTCCTAGGAACACTTTGTATGCCCCCAAGCTGCCTTGCAACTAAAGCAGGTGGGTAACTGACGTATCCCGTTACTCTAATTAATGGTACCCAAGGCTTTTCTCCACAACTCATCAAGCTTGTCTTATTCCTCATCCAAGGAGCTTTCCAGTTAAAAATGCTTATTGGAAGCCTTTGCAATTTTACCCTCCAATCATCTTCAGAAAAGCTCTCCCACTCTTTTGATATGAACAACTTGAGTGGCTTTTGGTCAAACCACCAGAAATTATTGAATATTGGAGTCTCTGTTTCTATATGGCTTAACAACCAGATGAATAGTAAAGAGACACAACACCTCATAGAACCTTTACCCGTTTTCTTGCAATGACTAAGAGATAGGAAGGTTTCAGCCAAAATCACGGTACACGGGTTGATCTTTATCTTTTCATATTCTATAAACAAATTAGCAGCTTCCAAACTGATAATTCCCGTAGTAGAGGGACATAGAACTAAACCAAATATTCTCAAAGCCAGTATTCTATGTTTCTCTAATTTAGCACCCGGGTTAGCTATTTTAACAATCAGCAACTCCTCTAGTCGTTTCCATCTAAGCCCCCAGAGTTATCTTTCTCTCTATACGGTATTAGCTGAGGGATCCCTAGCAGTTTGGCAAGCTCATCCATGGTGTCGTCAATTCTCTGGCGGAAGTACACTTTGTAGGCATCTTCGGGGAATTTAGTCAACACACTATACTCTTCAATGGTAGGTGTCATGTCAACATTTCAAAAAGTGAAACGACGGTAATCAGGATCCCAAAAATGTATCATGACTTTTATAGCTGATGGCAAAATTGGCACTTTCAACAGGCGCAGAATCCTCCCATACTCCATAGCAAATTCTGCTTCATCTATCTGATACTTAGTGAGTGAAAACAATCGGCTAGTGTCATTTATTATGCACCTGACATCTTTGAGTAGCGGTGTCCCACCGGCATTTAGTCTAGGGCAGTCTCCCTTGATCATTTGCAAGGATTCAGATTCGAGTCCGTACTTAACAGTTGTTACCTCACGAATAACAGTCATTATGTCACCCGAAAGTCTTGTAATGAAAATGCTTACATGTTATGCTTATCTCAGTGAAATTATATAGGGACCAATCTAAAGAATATGTTCTAATCATTAAATGCATCTGGGTAGTTTTGCCATCTAGTCTCAATGGTCTTTCACATGCTCAGTGATCGTCCTTAAAAGGTTGATATGAGGTTTACAAGCAGCGTGAAGATAGAGGCCCTGAGTAAAATCAGTTTGGCATATCAACCATTGTCGAGCAAACAAATCATGCGAGAGTTGGATAGTTTCGCGAGCTTTACCCAGGCTAAAGCCATTGGGGTGCCGTTACTCCTCCACTTATCTTAAAGTTGGTACCACACGTATATATATAAAAAATGAGCTTGAATGATGTGTGAAGGCCTTATATTCATATCAATGTATATGCATGATAAATATGAGTAATTATGCGTGCTAAAACATTGAAAAGAGCAAAAATAATGATTAAAAATAAAATAAAATAAAATAAAATACACAGAAATACATAATAAAAAATAATAAAAATAAATAAAAAAAACAAAAAAAAACTTGATAAACACCGACAACACAAAAAAAACATATTTAGCAATAAAAGAAAACAAAAAAACAAAGCTTAGTCCTAAAGTACCCGATGGAGTCGTCATTCTGTCGCACCAGACTTCGCGGTGGTCTTAAAAATTAATTCTCAAATATGAAAAAAAATAGATTTCTAAGGCAAACTGCATTGTTATTTTTGTCTTAAATTGCTAAATTTTTATTGGTTTACATTCTGATGATTTATTCACAATATTCCTGACTCTAGCGTCAGTTAATATTCAACTACGAATATTTTCAACTTTGGCGTTGGTAACTATTACGTAGCTATAAAATAAATTTAGATCAATATTTTTTTATTCCTGACTCTAACGCTAGTGAATAAACAAATAACCTAAATTCATTTTATTATGCATTCACATATTTTTATTTCTTATGTAGTTAAACAAAAAAAACAAAAAATAATAATTAAATCAGTGTTTTTATTCCTGACTCTGACGTTAGTGAATAAACCAATAAAATAAATTTTATTTTTTATACATGCACATATATTTTTTTTTTCTTGCTAAAGAAAATAAAATATAAGGAATAAATATAATATAAATTTAAACCAGTATTTTATTCCTGACTTTGGCGTTGGTGAATAAACCAGTAAATCTATATTATTTTTATTCATACATACACATATTTTTCTATTTTTCTATTTTTTTTATTTTTTTATTTTTTATTATTAATATTTTTAGGGCTGGGCTAGGCTGGGCCAAGCCAGTGACCCGGGCTGGGCCACATGAGGCACACGTGATCCAAATCACGTGTGCCTGGCCTTTGCTAATTAATTCAAAACAGGCGGCGAAAATGAATTAACAAAACGCGAGGAAAACAGAGCAGAAGACTTACCTGGTTCTTTTGCAGAGAATTTGCGCGAGGTTGCTGAGGGTGACGCTTCTATTTTCGAATTGTCTCTTACTCCTTATGCTTGTATCTCACGTTGTATTCTTTCCTGTGTCTCTATTTCGGCTTGTTTTTTTTTTTTGTTTCTTTGCTATATTTTCAATACACGTCTCTACTTTCTCTCGGTCCGTTTCGGTTTTCGTTGTTTTAGGCTGGTATTGGTGAGGGAAAAGGTTCACTTCTGGTATGGGGTTAAAAAAAAAACTTAAGAGTACCTCTGGTTTCTTTGCATCAGTATCTTTTCGGGTTTCTTTCGTCTCTCTCTCTCTCCAAGCAACCTCTGTTCTTCGGTGCGCCTCGGTTTATATAGAGCTCGACAAGTTGGTAACCGGCGGTAGGCTGAGGGTCGACCACCATTAAGGCGCCCATAACTAAAACCAACGGACGATTACTACTGCAACGTTTCTCTACCTTTACTGTAGAAAACGATCGTTGGCTTAAAGAAGAAGAAGACAAACAACGTTTTCAAAACGACGTCGTTTGGAGATAAACAGTGGCCATTTTCCTTTTAACCCGTGAAGTTTCAAAAATTTTATAATTAAGCCCCTTGCTTAAACCGTAATTTCCCCTGCATTTCAGCGCATTTTACAAGTTAGTCCTTAGACTTTAATCTGTTGCAATCGTGCCCCCAATTAACCTAAAACTTTGCTATTTCTTCAATTAAGTCCCTAATTTCATTAATTTAATTAAATCCAAAGTCCAATTAAGTCTAAAACTTATCAATTCTCCGATTAAGCCCCTGATTGGATTAATTAAATTAATTCCAAGCTTAATTAAGCCTCAAAACTTATCAATCCTCCAATTAAAACCCTTGATTGGATGAATTAAATTAATTTCAAGCTCAATTAAGTCTAAAAATTTATCAATTCTCCAATTAAACCCTTAATTGGATTAATTAAATTAATTCCAAGCTTAATTATATTAATTCCAAAGTTTAATTAAACCCCAAAACTTCCAATCTTGTTGCCTTTAACCCAAATTTTAATTTATTCTTCATTTATTTCATTTTGCTTGTTTTTTTTCATTATCATTATTTTTTCATCATTTTTTATTATTCTTTTCAGTAAATAAAATAATAATAATAATTAAAATAAAGTGGTCAAAAATTGGGTTATGACATGTGTTAATATAGTAATGATGAATTATAATGGATTTAACTAATTTATCTAGTTGTGATTAAAAGCTTGATATACTTTGAATTATGAATTTGTGAAGAATTGATGAGAAAAATGGTTTATATTTGTGTGTGAAGTGAAGTTGTAGAGATGTGAAATGAGTGTTGATGATGAGTTTGAAATAGAAGCTGGGATAAATGAATTAAGAAGAAAAGGCCTCATGAACCAGTTATATTAGGGAAAAATAGGAATTGGTGGGAACCAAAGCAATTGTTTGTGCATTTATGTGTGTTTGGTATGTGTTGATGGGTTTATGATGATTTGAAATAGATTTAATTATTCTACCTAATTATGGTTAAATTTCTAATGAACTTTCAATTGAATATGGTGAGTTATTAAGGAGATAAATTATTATAATTATATAATTAATTTGTGAAATGTGAAATGAATTGTGGATTGATGAAAAAAAAGAAGAACATGTGGTATAGATGAATTAATGGTTGGTCAAAGGGAGAACTTTAAAGGGAATATATAGCATGTAAAGTGAAGAAACAAGTTTAAAATGGTAGAAACCTTATTTTGGTCAAAACTTGTATTTACAGGAGAAGGAAAAGTTGGCTTGAGATGAATGATTTAAATAAGTTTTTGATGATTGGATACCTATTTGTGTATAAGAAGCTGCAGGATCTGTTTAGCAACAAGAGACCATAACACGAGTATAAACAACACTAAGTAGATGCCCTTCACCTCCACTATTTATAAGAAACTTTTAAAATTATATAACTACAATTTCTATAAATGCATGTTGTTTATTCATTATTTGTGATATGAATATAAAAAAAATGAAATTATACTAGTTGACCGAAAGAGTTAGTAGCATATTTGTTCAGATGACCAGGATAATTTATTAGACTCATTAACTAAAAGGAACAAATAACATTTATGTTCAGATGGCCAAAATAATTTTTTAGACTAGTTGATTGGGAGGGGCTAGTGGCATTAGTATGTCTGATTGTCAGAATGTTGAAAATATCTTAAGGTTAAAGTATATGTATTTATACATGGATTGAAAAAAGTTAAATTAAAATTGTTATTAGTGTTGATCTAATGAGTTGAATATATGTGTGTGTGTGTGTGTGTGTGAGGTTCCTCTCATATAAGAGTCGTCCAATAGATTTCTATAATGTAACATTTTAATATAGATATAAATATTGTAATTTATCGATGTTAAATTGATATGTATTATAATATTGGCTGTAGAAGAGAATGGAACTTCAGGTATGCCAAAGAGTAAAGTATCAGTACCTGCAGAGTTATGAGTACAAATTGGTCTAACATGGGGAGAGGTATCACTATCAGAATCCTCAGAAAAGGGATCTATACAAATAAGATCAGGTTTAGTCAGGCTGTGAGCAGTGGATGGAATAGAAAAGAAAGGTATATGCTCAAAAAAGACAACATGACGAGACACATAAAGTTTCTGAGTTATTGGATCAAAACAACAATACCCCTTTTTACCTTTACCATAACCTATAAAGACACAAATAGCGGATCGAGAGGATAGCTTATATTAATCAAGTACAACCAAAAACTCTAAATGAGGAATAATCAAGGACATACCCATATAACTTTTTAAAAGGAGATAGACCTGAACTATGAGAAGATGGAATTATATTAATCAAACTTACAGCAGTAAGAACAACTTCTCCCCAAAACTCACTAGGAACAAAAGTAGACAACAAGAGAGAACAAGCAGTTTCGATAATATGCTTATGTTTTCTTTCAGCAACACCATTTTGCTCAGGAGTATCTGTATATGAAGTTTGGTGTATGGTTCCATCTAAGGCAAGCAATTGACAAAATTTATTAGAGGTGTATTCCCTACCCAAATCACACCTAAAGCATTTGATCACAACAGAATGTTGAGTTTTGATAAGAGCTCGAAAAGCTACATATATCTCAAAAAATTCAGAACGATGTTTCATTAAATAAACCCAACAATAACGAGTATGATCATCAATAAAAAAAAATATAATATTAAGACCCTTTTTTATGGCAATAGGAGAAGGTCTCCATACATCAAAATAAATCAAGTCAAATGGTGAAGAAGAAACATAAATACTTCGATTAAAAGATAAAGTGGAAAATTTTGCCAGTTTACATCCACTACAATCAGAAATGTCACAAGTCTTCAAATTTCCTAAAGCTACTGTGGATGTAAAAAATCTCAAACGAGAAAATAAAACATGTACTCTTAGACGAGAATGCCATAAATAAAAACTAGAAGATGAAAGACTTAAATGAAAAGAAGACAAATCAATAGTAGGAGTAGCAGTAGCGGGAATTGACACTTTTAACTCATTTAAAATGTATAGTTCATTCTCCCTACGGCCTGTCCCAATAGCTTCTGAGACTGCAGATCCTGTACACAATAAAAAAAAGAGGAAAAAATGACTAAATAATCACCAGAATCACATAATTGACCAACATAAGCAAGATTCAATTTGAAGTTCGGAATAAGATAGACATTAGGAAGAGACAAATGAGGTGTAACAATAGAACCAACACCTACTAAGGGCATGAGAGTGCCATCAGCAGTCATAACATGAATGAAAGGCGAAGGGGAAATAAAGGTTAAAGATGTAAAATTTGGAGACATATGATGTGAAGGCCCAGAATACAAAACTCATTCAAAATGTGCATACTTGAGGAACTATGAGGCAACTAACCTATGGAAAAAGTGGACATTGCTTATGGTTGCAATGAGAGAAACTTTTGAAATTGCTTAGCTAAAGTACTAGGATCAGTTATAGAGCCTGAGAAAGCTATTGCTGCGGTATTATAGTGTGGTGGTTTATAACCCTAAGGTGGTCTATGAGCATTAGATTATGACTGGCTACCAGGCTTCAAAGCTTGATTCTGCTGTCTCAATTGAGGACACTGAGTCTTCCAATGACCTTTCTGCCTACAGAAACTGTACTTATCGAAGCCAACCCTTGTGTAAGGCTTATGCTGGTGATTGGAGAATTGCTTAGATGGTACTGCTAGTACAGAAGGATTCGAAGCAAGTAGATAGAATACCCTTTTCAGAATACGACTGAAGACGTATTTCTTCAGCTAATAACTCACTGACAACAGAGTCAACAGAAGGCAGTGGAGAGCGATGCAATATTTAACCTCTAAGTCCTTCGAAATCACTGCGAAGTGCTGTTAAAACTGTACCAATCGTTACTGCTCTCTACGCTCAATATAAGCACATCATGCCTCTGTAAGAGCCAACTGATCCCAAAGATCTGTCATGGCAGAATAGAACTCCTGAATACTCATATTTTTTTGGTGAAGAGCTTGTATGTCATTCTCTAACTGATACTGCTTTGCAAAATTTGATTGTGTGAATAACCTTTACAGATGATCCCAAACCTCCTTTGTTGTCTTATACTTTGCTAACTACGTACCTATAGAATGCTCAACAGAGTTGTTGATCTAAGTAATGATCTTTACATTGTTTGCTTTCCATGCATCTATCAAAGTTGCATCCCCTTCCTCAGTATTTTTAGGTACCACATAGGTTCCACTGACATATATCCCCACATCTTTTTACCCTTAAGAAAATTTCTCATTACATAGCTCCAATACGAATAGTTTTTCCCATCCAACCTCACACTCACAGACTGAAGCGAATCATTTCTTTCAGTAGCCATAATCAACAATCACAGAGAACCAGAATGCAAAAACAACGGAAAACAAAATACCAAATTGCAGAAACTAAACAGAGATTGCAGAAACTAAATACATATCTTCTTGAAAATTTACAATTATGCCAAAGCACAAAACAAATTTGTAGAAACTGAACGCAAATACCAAATTACAGAAACTGAAGGGAAGATGAAATACCAAAATAATTTCAGAAATTGAATGCAAATATCAAATTACAGAAGTTGAAGGGAAGATGAAATACCAAATTTTGCAGAATCAAAAGACAAAATATCACTCCAAAAAATTTATAGTGTTAAAGTTTATAGTTGGATCCGTGAAAGCTGTGTTCGAGATTAAGTCTCGTTCCATAAAACCAGCTCTGATACCATGTTAAAATAATTAAGATCAAACACAGAAAGGAGGCTAAAATTCTCAATAATCTGTTTATTATGAGTGCTTAATGTTAATCTAATTAATACAAATAAAGTATATATAGGTTAAAGTAAAAATATTATTCTACTCCTAATAAATAAAACTACATAAGTATTATTTAACAAAATTAATGCACCAAAAAATCAAACTCTTTTATTCATGACTCCACTGAATTGTTTATGCTGCTTTTCCCCGCTGCTCATAACATATATGATACATCTCATTGTTGTTGAGTCCTTCTCAGCCAGCTTTGACCCGTTGATGATGGTTAGACTGACCTAGAGAGTATGTTTCTTTAACGACAGACAATGAAGGGAGTCCAACAACCGAGTGACAACGTTCCTCGCCATGATTATAGTTAGAGGTACTCTCCCTTTGCAATGTTTGATCATCGATCCAAGACCTTTTCAATTAAATCATTTAACCTATTCATTTTAAAAGTTTAAGCAGTCAATAAGATAATTTATTTTATTTTTTTAATATATTTTTTCAAGTGAAATTTTTTTAGATTTGAAACTTGCATAAAATCATATTATTTTATATTTAATTTTTTTATTAAATAAATAGATATAATAAGATTCAAATTCATAATTGTTAGTGATTAAGATTATAATATGAAATAATTAATTTAATCAAAAAAACTTAAATTGTTAAATAAAATTTCAAAATATAATTTATATTTTTGATGTTGAATCTTTATCATGCAAAGTTTTGCCACTTCCTCCTTGAATGAATCAAACATTGGCACTTGCTTTCCTTCGAAAAGCCTACACCTTGTGCCCCTTGACCCTCTTTACATGTAAGATTTTTGTTTCATCATACTTTATTGGCTATGTTGAATTTGCTTTCCTTTTACATTTTTAGCTGACAAACAATGCCATACAGTCCCTACCAAATTGCATGACGAAGATTGTCAATGAAGAAGAAAACATTTCTGGAAGAAATGATTACGTGCATGATGATATTGGCTCTATTTAATCTGCTTTCTTTTTATATTTTTATTCTTTTAAGTTTCCCTCTCATTGGTTTATGACAATGCAATTGTTGAACATGATACAGAATCAGAAAATCCTTTTACAGTGCCATGTGACATTCATTTGTAATTCAATTTTTTCCCTTCACTTTCGTGTTTGATAAGCAGCTAGCAGTAATCACATTGTTTTCGATTTTGTTTCAATTTACTCTCTCTTTGCATGATTCTGCATCCAGTTACCACCCATCGAATTCTTACTCCTTTAATCTTCTCCATTATATTTTGCCTTAATTGTTGTCATCTTTATTTAGCTGCAATACTTGTTGTGAAACTGCTTCACCATGTTTTTGCGAGGGCTCAAGTCAGCTTGTAATCTCTTTTGACAATGCTTCCATATGATTGTTGCTTCACAACATCAACATTTCCATCTCCAACCATTAACAACTGAGTCCTCCAAGCACAACTCCTTAATTCAGCATATGACTACTTGCTTTTAGTTTGCTGAAAAATGCATGCTTATTATGAATAACCCTGTCACAACTCAAACTAGTACTAGAACTGCAATCAAACCATTTCCATAAAACTAACGTTTTTCTTGCAATTTCATTAATTTTATATTTGATCCTCGCCATGCACTTTCTTTCCCTTTCACAAATCCTTTGTGAAAACAAACTCGATTAACAAGTGAAAAGACTGCCAATGGCAGCGAGTGAGCATCTTGCCTAATTTTATCCTGATATTTGAAAGCTATGAACCACAAACAAAGTTGGGAAGTTAATTTCTTTAACGTCATAGAGCAGACGAACATTGCCTAGACAAATAAGTTATATTGTAGGAAGTACGAAGTAGATACACAATTATTAACATACCTTTGGTGATTGAATGGTAAAGCATATATACTTCAATAATATATACTTATTCATGCATGTCGTAAACCAAGAAAGAGAGAAAAGGGTTCGTGACTCTGGTAAATTTTTTTTAGGAGTAGTTTTTTAGAGGGATTTTTGTAAGGTTGAGGGTTAATTTTTCAATGTATTGAGATTTGAGTTTGAGTATACATAAGGTAGTTTTTAGGAGTCTTTTAGAGAGGTTTTCTTTGAAGATTGTATTTTAATAGCATTTAACAACAATGGGATTTGTGGATTGTGCAATTTGACAATCACGATAAATTAGTGTGTTTGTGTTTATTTGCATGGGTCTGGCAAAAAAATTTGCGATCTTCTAATTTATGCTAGGAGAGCTGGTATCCAGGTAGATGACCTGCGAATATCATAAATAAATTTGCGAGAATTGGAGTTCATGTACGAGTTTTTTAAATACATTCTTACAGTAAGTGACTTAAAAACCACCTTACAAGTTTTGTAGTACCCAAAATCTTATATTTGTTATAAGACTTCATCATGAATGAAACTAGTGACCAGGGCCTCTGGGACTGGGTCCTGATGCCAGCCGTCCGAGCCAACAAGCCATGCTGTTCTTCGTCTTCTCATAAACTGAAGAGTATGTCTCCAGATGATTTGCACCTGCAAGTTCCCCTGGCAAAACCCTTGTTGCCTGCACACAAAACAGCTGCTGGCTTAAAGCAGAAACTAAAATGAAAAAAAGGATTAAAGGATAGCTCCTCTTTGCAAAATCCATGGTTTGAAACTGCCTCAGAAAAGACAGCAAGAAAGTAGTCCTCGTACGTGTGTATTTCCTTAGCTGGAGCTTTTGAGTGCTTCTTGTTAGTTTGTGGAGAAATGAAGGTGGCTGATAGTATTTATAACAAAGAACAAAAAAGAGGGTTGAACGGTATGCGTGGACTTAATTCGACTCTTGGAAAATTTAGGGTTTTTGGTGGGGTTTCAAAGGCTTACGGGTAAAGGTGTTGAATCAGTTATATGCAGGCTGTACTTGGTGTATTAACGTGTAAGATATTGTGCTTTGCTAGACGAGAACAAGCATGGACTTTGTAAGTTTGAATTTGTCAAATGGACTGCCTATTGGTAGGGCCCGGTCGCATTCTAGCACGAAATTTTGAAATCTCATTTTGACAAGGATGGGGTAATTCACATATAAATTGACAGCGTTTGTTATAGTAGTATATGGTAATTTTTGAAAGTAATAATTTTTTAAAAAAAATTAAAAGAATTAATTTATATTAGCATATTATAATCATCAGAAAATACTAAAAAATATAAATTTAATATTTTTTCAAGATAAATACATCCAAACTAACAATTGCATGCCCCTTCCATGTGTAGAAGATAATGTTGTGATTAGGAGAAGATTATTGGAGTCTTTTCAATTTAGTTCAGGATTTGGTTGCTTAACCAAAGTTTTTTTTTTTTTTGTGGTTGGATTGACATGTCTGCCTATAAGGTTATGTTGACACATTTGTTGTTCAAACCACACAGTTCTACTTAATTTGAGACTCCTCTTTCTGTAGTATTATCCTCTATATGGATTGTTCTTTTGCATTACTTCTATGCTGTTGATTCAAAATCGCATAAAGCATTTGGTTCAGCCTTAAGAGTGTTTTTTAAGAGTATGATTGGGATTGTTTTTCAAAGTGTTTTTTATTAAAAAATGTATTAAAATAATATTTTTTTATTTTTAAAAAATTATTTTTGATATTAATATATCAAAATAATCTAAAAAATATCAAAAAAATATTAATTTAAAATAAAAATAAAAAATTTTTAAAAATACTTTTAAAAACAAACGAGCAATATCGCTACACATGCCAGTTTGTCATCAATCAGCTTACGGATCAATCAGGTCCTTTCTAATAAACGGGACACCACGATGCAAGCATGAGCAACCAACTATTCTCCGGGATGTTCCTAGTCGAAGGCTCAAAGCTCAATAGAACGTGCTTGAGAATTTGCCGCGTTGGGCACAACCAACTATTTGGCTCGATGGCCACAGTTCACACTGCGGCTAGGGTGGCATCTGCAGAAATCATCTCTAATATATATATATTACAGCTGCAATCTGACAAGGTGGTAAACATCAAACCCATTCAACAAAACTTGTTTTATTTTAATTTGGCTCAACTATACAGCGATTTTCTATTGGCCTTTACATAGTAATTTGCTGGCAAAACAAGACCTGATCCAATATTGTACTTTCAAGTACTCTAAAAGTTCTTTCTCTTTTGTCTCAACTCATTGAGCTCCATCTCTATGTCAGGATCTCGGAACGAATTGTTTGAGCTGGTGACAACTGTTCTTCCTGGTGGAAGTTCTCCTTTCTGTTACAGAGAATCAAAGAAATAAGTGTTCTCAAAGAAGACAAAGGGGATAGAAGTTACACAAATTTTACAACGAGAGATATTCACAAAATAAGCTTTAAACCCATCAACAATCTTTTCTCCTCCTCACAGTACTACCTCTATCTTGTATACAGAAATTATTGCAGTCCAAAATAATGCAAACCATGTAATTCCTTGTCCTGGTTCTATGGTTGTCATTCTCAGAATGAATACCAGGATAAGAATTATTTTTTTACGTACTCAAACAACGGATTCTGACGGTACTTATTTTTGACAAGAAAGTCTTACAGTGCCTTTTTTCTCATAAACTAGTAAGTTGGGTAAGGCATACCTTTGAGCTACCAGCTAGTTCCTTCTTCAGATTCTCAAGGTCATCATCAACTGATGACCCTTCAAGTAACGCAAACTGCATAGACAATGAAACACAAAAAATGGCAAGGATCACAAAGAAATCTGCTTTTCGGAAATAAACCACCAATTGCAAGGTTAAAAGCACTACTTCAAATGTATTTAGATTGGGATGATCAGCAGTTTGTTTTATGTAGGAATTGGAGTTAAAATTGGGCAGAAATATAATGTTTAATGTACAGTTTCAGATATGGTCATAGTTCGGCTGCAGAGTGAGTGGACTGCTGGAAAAAGAGGGGACATGAAGAACAGATAGCAAATACGGAAAGATGAAGCTAATCTAAGAGTAGGAGAGAAGACCTCAGTACCAAGTTTACAGCAAAGTCTCAAAACATAAAATTCTCAATAGTATCCATTGTTTCATAAGAAAGAAACTACAGCCTGAAATAGACTCCAAAACCTAGAAACATTAAACCCAAACCATAGAAGAGTCGTACCATAAGTCGTAAGAAATATATCTAAGCTGAAAAAAGAAAACGAAAGGGAAAAAGGCCATGTTCAATGAACAGTGCCTGAGTGACAAATAGAGTAAATAAAACTGCTACATTAAGTTGACACTAGCTTGACTTAGAACTATAAAAGCAAAAGATTTTTTTTTTTTTTTTGAATAAAAGACTGAAATAGCCTAACTGAAAACCATCATATATGTACAAAAGTTTTATTCAGAAGAAGAAGAAACCACCATGGACACTTATTTTCAGGAAAAAAAAAAAAAAACACCCTCTCAATATATGTAGAAACAGTCAACTTATTCTTGAGTGAAGGATGGCACTGGCTCTATCTGAAAAATTGGCTTCCATTCTCCATGTCATCAAAGGATTCAACTACACTAACAGAGCAGGACCTACTCATAAACCAGAAGAAAAAAAGTGTATCTAACAAGGAATGCCTCAAAAAGTAGTTTCTACTATCTAAGATCCTCTTCAGGCATGTTGAAAATTTTTACATCCAATAAGAACTATGATGTGAATCATGTTTCACCTTTCTTCAAATTATCATGGACACCTTGAAAGAATGGAGCAAGCTTCAAGATGTAGAAAATCATATGGCAACTCATTAACTAAACCAGACAATAAAATAACTATTCAAGAACTGTTTTGTTGGATATTAGTAGTGGATGATAATCCTCCCTTTCAAATCTAAAATATTCACAGCATACACTGATTAATACTATCACAAGCCAGAATCACCCAAAGGTGCTCCCTGCATTTAATTCTAGAGTAGAAGATAACCATGCAACTCCAATCTCCATCAGCTTCCCTTGGCACTGGAAGGTTGAAAAGTTCCAAGACAAAGGGAAGCATCTTTCCATCAATTGGGTGGTATCTATAGCCTCCATGGTCATGGTCTCACAATATTTTAGTTTTCACTCACTATATCCTTCAGGTGTATCTTTTATACTAAGAGAGGGACATCACCTTATAAGGGCATCAACCTTGAACACTGTCCAAAACACTTGTAAGAAAATAAAAATAAAAAAACAAAATCACAAATCTTCCATCATCTTAGAATCAACATCATTTTCCCTGTCCCACTGAAGAGGTTGGTGAATAAATAGATCAATCAAGCAAAAGGTTAGAGCTCCTTTACTTTTGAATTAACCTCTCAAGTTTCACCAGTAAACATTTCTTATGGAAGGTTAATAAGCACGATTAACAAATCATCTTTTTCACCTGATGATACCCAAATAAGGAATTTATCTTTGTTATTCCCAATAGTCTACGTTAATAGCTACCCTTTAATTATACATCATTTGTCGCATTTATGCACTGAATGGAAACTAAGCTTCAAGTCAGCTACCATGCATTTTAGCTTTAAGGGGTAAAATGATTTCAGTGGATTCTATTCCAATGAATTTTCAGCCCCATCAAGGGCCAAAGAAGTCACGTTCTCAGAAAGGGGCTCAAGAACCGCCTTTGGTCATGAGGTAATAAATAGGAAGGGAGAAAGAATAAGCCATAGCTGCAGAAAAGAAGCAGAATTAGAAAACCCAAAAAAAGAAAAACACAAAGGCAAGTGCCAATCCATCTTCTCTATCATGTTAATCACAATTGAATTCATTTCTATATAACTAATTTTGGCTCTAAAAATACAAGTAGAGAAAATGAATTTAAATTCAATTAAATTGGCTAAATTAATGGACTTTTAAATAAGACCTGACTGCATGCATCTTGAGTGATTTGGCATGGTGGAAATCAATCACAAGTGTACAAATATGTGCATGCATGTACATGATAGTTTTATAAAATCAGTTATGGAAGTCAGGACATGCCTGTATGTCTTTGTATTTAGCATTTAGAATAATTTAACTAATGATTCAAAATTAATAAATAAATAAATAAAAAGTTGCCACCCCATTGCTCAATGATAATGCAAGGATCAACAAAAGCGACCGCTGATGTTTCCAACAATTTATGGAGGGAGAATTGGACAGAGAATGGTTTAGCTCATTAACATTGATGTTTCCAACAATTTATGGAGGGAGAATTGGACAGAGAATGGTTTAGCTCATTAACATTCTTCAAAATTATAAAAGGCACACAAATAAACAATAGTTGAAGGACAAAAATAACAGATACCTTTCCATCAAGCTCGTTTGTAGTCAACTGGCCAAGAGCTTCAGCTTCTGATTCCATTGCCATTACTATCAAGAAGGGGGGGGGGGGGATCTTAGATACAGTTAGGTGCCAATGGTAATCCACACTGCAATGATCCAATAATTAACAAGGCATCCAGATGTAACCAATGCCAAGGTAGAATAACCATAAACAGTATCCAACTTATGGTTCTATTGATTGATTATTCAATAAAGGAACCAGTGATATAAGGAATAGGGGCTTAATATCCAAAATTATAGGTATCAGAAAAAAAATAATCATTTTCATAAATTTGAGTACAGGCCCAAATAGGCAGAAATGGAAACAGGCACTTGAAAATGCTGGGAGTACAACTTTCGGATGATGCACAAGAAACACAGCGGAAGTTTTTTTATCAGCCATTTTAAAGGAGGATACAGAGAAGTAATCATGTGGAGACTAAAAACATGGTTATATAGGCATCAATATACTGGAAAAGAATTGGCAAAGTTAAACAGACATCCTAGATAAGTATCCAGGTCACAGCTAGAAAAATTCAATTTGGAGACATGATCATTCAAATGACAAGAGAAAGGAAAGATTGTAGCATGAGTTTTGGATAGACTGAAATGGAAATATAGGAAAACAGTTATGTGCATATAAGGTGATGTCTACGTGTAAGTGGATTCTAGAAGCACTGGCATAACTCATGTCACAATGTCCTGCTTCCAGCAGATATTACCGGACCCTGTCAAAGTCCAAGGAAGACAGGAAATGCATACAAAATAGAACAATGATGAAGAGACTAGATCTAAATCTTTTACCTTTCTCTTCCATCTTATCAAAAGCTGCAAGTGCATTACTTGTATTAACATTTCCCAACATTTCATTCATTTTGGTTGTAGTCCTACAGGAACACAGAAGTGCACAACAAAGCAAGCATCAGAAAGGTAACACACTTAAAGAAACAATGCTACTTTGAGAGGGGAACTGGGGGTGGAGACAACTTTGCAGACTGAGCACGTGCTTTCAGAGTATCTTTCTTTGATTTTGCCTCCTGCATTTTGCTCTCCAGAAGCTACACAGAAAACTTACAACAAGGTCATTAGTATATCACAGTAGCTATCAAAAAGATGAAAACCAAAAGGTAGAATGGAAACAGCACGAAATATGGCCAAGTAGATTTGAAAAATTTTACCAAAAGAATTTTTTAAAAAAATGTTAGTCAGCCTCAACACCAAACAAAATCCTAAAACAGAGAACCTCAAGCATGGTTTAAAAGCAGGTCTTTGGTTTATAGTGCAAAGAAAGGAAAGGAAAATTGAGCTTTGGAAATAGCTTCAACTGAAAATAACATAGATGTATGGAAATAGCACTCCAATGGCACAAGCATACCCGAGTATTAGAGACGAGATTCTCAACGACACCTTTCTGTTGATCAAGTTGAGCTTTGAAAGAATTAGCATTATCCTGCAAAAAACGAAAACAGAAAAATTAACTTTCAAAAGGATTCCTTTATAACTGTGACAACATTTGCACATGCAGCTTGCAACATCTACTCAATTCTTTGTTTACACTCACAGCTGAATTCTCAACAACAAATAACAGCAACTTCCACATTTGTTATTTTAGAGGTAACAGAACTTAGAAAACACAAGGGAATAAGTTTATTGTTTTGAAGCTAATAAGAATTTACTTGAGAAGAGGGAATTGACTTGAGTAACATCACTCTAAAATACTTGCTCTTCTAGTTTAAGCATAATTTATCAGAAGTAACAAAGTAACAATACTCATCAAAAGCCTCCTATCCTAGTATCTCTACAAACTGGGGATGCTCATAGAGAAAGTAGCTAGAAAATTATGCACGGATAAAAAATTAAGGAAATAGAAGATATTGTTAGTTACTGACGACATCTCATCATTAACAAGCTAGATTGAATAACTCTCTGTTAGCTCAATATATTAAAGCAGTAATAAAAATAAACAAAAAAAGTTGACAATCATGCAGTTAGGAACTTATGATGAACTAACAGGGAGGTTCCAATTTTACCCACAAACTGGGGATGTGTATGGACTGTTATTTCAAAAGAACAGTTTTTTTCTTTTCTCTCTCTTTCTCCCCATCTCTTTCTGTCAGCAGTTTGATAAGGCTTGAATGCCAATCCAGTAACATTTAGCATTGTTCACCTTGTATGATACCAGTGGACCTTTAGTCCAAGTACTTTTTTTTTTTTTTTTGCTTTTTTGATTCACATGGGGTGTCCGGGCCAGCTTGCACGCACTTCGACTAATCCCCACGGGTCCTGAAGTTAACGACCATATATGCCTCCAGTGGCCATCAATATTAGCAACCACAGGGCTCGAACCTGAGACCACAGGGGGAGCAAACCCCTTGGTCCCAAGCCCTTACCATTGGACCACCTACTAGATGGTTAACCAAGTATCTTTCTTGCTTTCTAAAACAGAGGTACTTAGTATGAAGCACAATCTAGAACTAGACAATTTCAGACACCATGCATTCTCGTTCAGGAAGATTCAACTTACAGCATACGTTTTACGCCTCTTGAGAGCTTCACGTGCAAGGTCTTCCTCTCCCTTTTGAAGGGCAAGTTGTGCCTTACGGTACCTACATGGTGCAAAATAATGCTTCATTTCTATAACAAGAAAGAAATCATGTAACGAATCTAATTGATTTGTCACTTGCTGGTAGTAATAGCTCCAACCATGGTTTACCATTCTTCAGAAGCTAGTTGTGCAGCTTTATATTTATTTTCCAACCTTTTTTGAGAAGCCAGAACCTAAATAAAACATAAAAAGAAGAAAATTAGAAAGGAAAAGGGGAAGAATAAAGAAATTCCACATTAGCAGAAAATTGAGAAGCCTAGAAATTTTATGTCTATTAATGATAGCACCATTTGGGGTTAAATGCTTGACATATTATACTCTCGTAGTGTATTAAAAAGTGTGTGTGTGTGTGTGTGTATAGCAAAAATTATACAAAGTGTAAGAGAAAAGATGAAGAGAACAGGGAAGAAAGAACCAATAGTTATTAAAGAAGGAAATAAATGCAAGATAAATTACTTGTGCTGTGGCCTGACGCATTTTTGTTAAGTCATCATTCATTTCAAGTACTGTCTGCTCTAGAATTTTCTCTGGATCTTCAAAGGAACTTATGATTGCATTGGCATATGACTGTAACAGAAGAGAATTAAACCATGTAGGTTAATGTAGAAAAAGTATAAAATTATCAGCGATGGTGGTAAAAAATGACCAGAGAGTCATTACATAAACATGGATGAACACTCCAAGATCTCACCTTCACAACTCTACCAAACCGATCAAAAAGGTTCATGCAAGTGCCAAGAGCACCTCCACCTTGTCTGTAACATTGGGACCGAGTGGATAGACTGGTCCTTATCCTAGCAACTTTTAGAGCTTCAACTGCAAGCAAAATTAATTCAGCAAAGAGATCAATATGTGTCTAAACACACAAGTGAAGCGCCAAATGCATACATGTGTATTCAGAACCAGATTGCTGACATTTATATAGAGCTACTCTCTTATGCTTGCCTCATCAACGTTTTTAAATTTATTAAAGATCTATATCAAATTACTAAAGTTTCTTGTAACAAAAGCTCAAAAACAGCATTCAGCCCTAAACCGAACAAAAAGGACAAGAATATCCATACAGCCAACCCCATCAACTCTTGTGACTTGCAACACTCAGATGAATTCATTGGACTTTGAACAATCAGCCCCTACAAAAATCCATCCTCACAATCACAACACTCCACCGTAGATATTACAAATTCATCCAAAAGGGTCTCCTTATATATCACCTCCTAAAAGAAACCGGCTTCAAAAATAAACAATTGGGCACACCACACAATTAGCACTCTTAAACTAACAATTGCTTCTCCGTGTGTGTATTTTTATGAATTAAAAAATCCAAGAACGACAAAAAACTAAAAAAAAAAATCCTTCGCTCGTATAACTAACATCAGAAACAGTCAATTATCTCATCTGGGTCTCCTCAATTCACATTTAACACTATAAAGCACCAAGCTTTGACGCAAAAAGGACTGAAAATCCAAAAAAAAAAAAGAAGATAAAATTTAGGAACTTAAAACTAAAAACTAACGGATGCCCATTAACACATACGGCAGAAAAAAGTAAAGTACCTACCTCCACCATTGAAAAACGACGTCGTGAGGGTCCTCCTCTTCACCATACATAAAGTAGTACTATTGTTACCGTTGTTGTTGGAGCTTGACGAAGTAGAAGGAGGGTGTGGCATTGGCAGGGTTAATCCTGTAATTAACTGTAATTTAATGGCCATTTTGCAAGTGAGTGTCGACCTTGCTGTTTTGGTAAATAATAACAGAGTTGCTCAAAAATAAAAATAAAAAATCTTCAGGATTCTGGATAGAGGAGAAGAAGAGACCAGGATCCCTTTACATAACAAGTTTTGTCAATCTCGTTTCCGGTTTGAATTTTTTATCTGAGCCGGACCGAAATATTTTAAGGTGAACCGGGTTCGGGTTTTATTATTATATTGCTTGTTTTTATTTATTCGTTTCTTTAAATTGTAATTTACTTGTGCATTTCTATTTCATATAAACTAACAAAAATGAACCACTTTCATGCTAAACATTTTTTTCATAAATTGATTTTGTTTCTAATCCATCATTGAAGGTTGTTAGATAATTTTTTGTAAATATATTATTTATATCAACCCATGTTAAGAATTTATACTATTAGTATCTTGTGTTGGTTCAATTCCATCCATAATTTTTGCTAATAGTAACTAGATGATTTATTCACATGAGTATTTTATATTTTATAAATATTTTATTTTTTTTATATCATGTTTATTATAATCAAATACAAAGATTTTAAAACAATAAAAAACATAAGAGATAACATGTATATTTTCATATATATTTTTATTAAACAATGAAAACAATTGCAATTTTAAAGAAGAGAAAGAAAGTAGAAGAAAATAAAAGCTTATGCATATTTAAATTTGTTTGGGCTTATATAGGATCAAGACATAAATAGCTAAATCAACTCATGATAGAATAGCAAAGAATGCATATGAATATAAGCAAGAAAAAAATGCATATGCATAGGGTAGATTGATAAACAAGCGAGAAAATATAATAATTTAATAATTAACTTGTTTTTAAAAGCGAGCATGCATGGGATATCTATTTAATAATGAATAAAGAAGTAAACAAATAATCCTTTATAATTTTAGACAAAAAGTATCCAAAAAAATGTATTTAAAAGTATAAAGTGCATGATAAGATAATTGATGGGAAAAAAAATTAAATAAGTATGTGTTATTCATCTAGAAAAGCAAACAAGGAAGCTTTGAAGAATAAGTTTTTAGAGTTACTTGTTTAGTTTGAGCTTCAAACTCATATAATAAATTAAAAAAAAAACAAAAAAGTAATAAGAGATGGAATGATGAGAAGAATCATTACCTAGAAAAAAAAGAGAAAACTTTATTAAGAAACAAAAGAATAAAAGATCCTCTTTTTTAAAAAATAATAATGCAAATGAAGTTTATTTGAATATTATAGATAACATTATATAGATAATGAATTCAGATTCTTAAGCATATCCCTAGGAGATGAAATAGTTGAAAAGATATAGCTTTGTTAGGCAAAAGCATTCTAAAGCTACAACAATGAACTTTGCAGAGTTTGTATGTCATTATACAATGGGTCAAGGAGGTTTTGAGTTAATTTAATATATAAAAGGACAACTAAAATGGAGACTTACTTGAGTAAGTGTAGATCCATAACACTAAAGGAAAATAAATCATATATGCTAGATTGAGTAAGAGGCAAGATTGAACCTAGAACAAAATAAGTTAGGAAGAATTTAGGTAAGAAAAAAAATGTTAAAATTAAAGAAATCAAAGACTTAACTAGTGACTCTAAGTTTGGTTGATGAAATGTAGTGTTTTATTTAATGTTTACCCTTACTTGTTTATTAAGATGAGTCTTATAAATACTCTTATTGTTTTAAAATAGGCTCATCGAGAAGAGAAATTATAGAATATTTGTTCATCATATAAGTAGTAACATATGGGGTAGAGAGTGGAACATGATTACATTTCTCCTTTATTCCATTAATAATTATTGACACTTGAGTTTCCACTATTTTTATAAGATAAGTTGTTAGATGGAACAAAAGAAAACCTTTAACTTGTCTTTCCTTGATCGAAAGACCATTGTTAAAAAGAAAAAGGTTCGAGACCTCAATTTTTCTTTTTTGTTAAATCTTCATATTAATAAGGCATAGATGTTGGAATTTTAATAGAATAAGCTAAAATCTTAATAATAATTGAATAAGACATAAAAGGTTCACTTCTCATCATCCTCTTTTATTTATCGTGTTTATTAATGAACTTTACCAGTCAAACAACTTAATTTCTAAAGTTTTTAGTTAAAGGTGAGAAGTCAATCTAATTTATTAGATAATGGTCAAGAGGTGTATATTAGCACAATTAAAAAAAATAAAACTTGTGTTTAAAATAAGAGAAAATTAAATGCTATTGAGGGATAAATTAAGTTTTATATCAATTACAAGTAATCAAATGGTGCATGTAAGCAAATCATCCCAAAGAAATAAAAGTAACAAAAAAGATTAAAATAAAAAAATGATGCCTTTTAGGCTTGCTTTGTGAAAGGCACTACATATATAATTTGTGATTCTTTCAGTTCATTTGTAAAATCCACATCTTTAGATTTTTAAGTTTGTAGATGATCTAACCTATGAAATCCATCTTTTCATATGCTTTAAGTTTGATAGGAGATGGATATCATTATGAGTATGGTTTGGAAGTTATGTATAGCTAACAAGGAGATTGAAAAATTTTAACATAATATAAATTGCCTAGTAAAGAGGTTTGGAAAATATGTTTCTACCATAAATTGGTTATTTATGAAAATAAACATCTTCTTGCAGATATTACAACCTTTTGATATTATAAATTCTCCATTTCTAACTCATTTTTTAGTGTGTAGACTTTATACCAATCAAGTCCAAATTTTCTTTCATGGAATGAGATTTAAGTAGGAATGGGCAAATATAATCAGAGTAGATTTTTAAAACACAATCTTTCTGATTCTTTTTTCTTCAAGGTAGTAATGTAATGGTTGAAATTATGGCCATAAGCTTGGTAATCACTAGCTTCTCCAAATGCATGTTTATTATTGTGGTACATCGTGTTTTTTACTTGAAAATATATATATATATATATATATATATATATTTTTTATTTTATTTTTGATATTAGCATATCAAAACCATCAGAAAACACTAAAAAACAATTAATTTAATATTTTTTCAAGTAAAATGCATTTTTAAAACAAACTAAAAAATTACTTCACTATCAAATACTCCCTAAAGCCATGAGTTTTGATCACAAAGTTAGTGAAGCATAACCTTGAGAGATGTAGCTCAACTGGTCAGGCATTAGATTTGCTCTATAGAGGTCACTAGTTTGAGTCTCACAAACCTCAGGGCCACTGAAAGCTTACATGATCGTTAACTTCAAGTCTCGTGAAATTAATCGAGATACTCACAATTTAACTCCAACGCTTGTGTTAATAATAATAAAAAAGGTTAGTGAAGCATGTACTGTCCCAAAGAGTCACCAACCAAAGATGGTCAAAAGTTTTAGTTACAACACGATTCATGCTATAATTAGCATAGGAAAGAAGTAGAAGGGCAAAACTAAGAGGTTCTTAACAGGAAAAAAAAAGACATGGTGCAGGATATATAAGAACTTCGGTACCTTGGTACTTATCATGGATTCCTGTAACAAATGATATATTTGTAGAACCATAACACATAAAACCATGGTTTCATGGTGTACCGATCATTAGAAGC
>Ga0325411_1001347_pt1 | contig 27360 bp, 17 predicted proteins | sample PopdelMetagenome_13_FD_206181 | JGI IMG/M metagenome (GOLD analysis project Ga0325411, IMG submission 206181) | Populus deltoides microbial communities from Bellville, Georgia, United States - Xylem-PdIQD-R4 | ecosystem: Host-associated > Plants > Phyllosphere > Stem > Wood/Secondary xylem...
CGGACTCTAAGTTATTATTGTAGACAATCTATTGCTAAGTTTGATATCAAAACCGGAGTTGTGGTATATGAACTTGTGAAGCAACTGAGTTTAATAATTGTGGCGGATCTACGTTATTAATCTTAGGGAGAACATTCAATCAAATCAAACATAGACTGCGAACAGTTATGTTTTCTTGATTAATCAACTTATCTAGTTCTTAAGGCTGCCATTAAATTAAATTACTAGTGCGGACACTGTGGTTGTTTAATGGTTAGGGTTAGTTATACGGCGGATCCGTTAACTAACCAATGTTAAGAAGAGATAAATATTCAGAATATAAATTAATGTTTCGTTTCCATGATCAGTTCTGATTTCTGTAGGTGGATGTGTGCTTGTGACCAAGGTTTGTTCTCTTGATAATTTTCTAGTTTTATTAAATTTTGTTTGATAGTTTTCTGTTTTCTTTTGCTTTAGCCTAGATAACGTCCAAACCCCCCCCTCAAATTGCATATCATCTAGCATAAAAATCTGACTTGAACTTCCTCGTGGGATCGACCCCTTGCTTGCTCTATACTATCTTGTGTGTTGTGTTTGAAGCTAGGGTAATTAATTTTTGCGACCGTGACATCGCAACAAAAGACTAGCGAAAGAAAAGTCATACCAAAAAGAAATATAAAAACAATGTGAGAAAAAACAAAATAATTAATCTTTATAAACAGGATCACCCAAACCAATGGACTCATCTTCACTAGGAAAATTATCAAAGTAAGCTTTCAAAAGATGTCCATTTATCTTAAAGACATTGCCATTCTTTGGATTCTCAATATCAAAGGCCTCATAAGGATACACATGTTTCACAATAAATGGACCGCTCCATCTTAATCTTAGCTTTCCAGGAAATAAGTGGAGTCAAGAATTATAAAGCAAAACTTTTTTACCAACATCAAATTTTTGACAATTTTTACAAGTTTTGCAAAATACATGTGTGTCCTCGAACATGGTGGGCCAATAAAATTCATATTGTAAGATTTTTACAGTTGCCTTTTTTGACGAGAAATGACCCCCACATGTCTCAGAATGACAAAATTTAATGACACTACTTACCTCATTGTCGGGAATGCATCTTCGAAATATTTAATCAGGATAATTTTTGAATAAGTAAGGGTCATCCCAATAAAAGTTCTTCACTTTGTTCAAAAACTCTCTTTTGTCTTCGGCATTCCACTAAGCTGGCGAATATCCTGAAGCAAGAAAATTGATAATATTACCAAACCAAGGCATTGAACTAAAAGAAAGTAAGGATTCATTAGGAAAGTAATTATCGATTCGTGTGATGTCTGATTTTGAATCTATTGTCAATCTTGACAAATGATTCGCAATAACATTTTTTGTGCCTTTCTGGTCCTTGACTTCTTCCTGAGAATAAATTATTTGCAAATCTTCAGTTTCATTGAAGTCAGTTTTACTCAAAGTAGTTTCAAATTGATCATAAACTAATTCTTTAATAAGATCTATTTCTTGGAAATCATTATCATCTCCAGGTTGCTTGCAAATGTTAAAAACATTTATCTCCAATGTCATGTTTCCAAAAGATAACTTCATCAATCCATTCCTATAATTAATCAATGCGTTAGAAGTTGCAAGAAATGGACGTCCTAAAATAACTGGAATTGAATTACATGCTTCAACAGGTTGTGTGTCCAAGACAACAAAATCCATAGGATAAATGAATTTATCAACTTGTACTAATACATCTTCAACTATTCCTCTAGGCACCTTTACAGATCTATCAGCAAGTAAAAAAGTTACAAAAGTTGGTTTTAACTCACCTAGATTGAAACTTTGAAAAATCGAATATGGAAGTAAATTTACACTAGCTCCAAGATCAAGTAAAGCACTGTTAATTTTATGTTCTCCAATAAAGCAAGAAATTATAGGACAACCAGGGTCTTTATATTTCAAAGCATTATTGTTTTGAAGAATGGCACTTACTTGTTCAGCTAAAAAGGCTTTCTTTTTCACATTCAATTTTCTCTTCACGGTGCACAAGTCTTTCAAAAATTTAGCATAAAAAGGGACCTATTTAATAGCATCCAACAAAGGTATATTGATCTTTACCTGTTTGAAAGTTACAAAGATTTCAGAATTGTGATCGACTTTCCTTTGTTTGGTCATGGCATGAGGAAATGGAAGTGCTGGTGGGGAATCAGTCTTTTCTTTGCAATGTTCAAGTTCAACCCCTTTCATACCCTCAGAGTCTAACTCATCTTCTTTCTCACAAGGTTCGAAAATGGGTTTTTCAATAACCTTACCACTGCGAAGGCAAGAATATCTTTTAAATCTGTCATGGTTTGAGCATGTTGAGTGTTGATTATCTCTTGCTTTTCAATGAATGCATGCAATGTTTCCTCAAGATTTATTCTAGAAGGGGGAGCATATCCTTGAGAATTTTGAAAATTATGGTGGGCTTGAAATCGTGGTTATGAAGTTTTTGCATTATTGTTACCACTCTTCCAACTGAAATTTGGATGATTTCTCCAACCAGGGTTGTATGTTTGCAAGTATGGGTTATGATTTGGCCTTTGAAAGCTGTTTAAAGTATTAGCCTATTCATGAAGACATTCCTTAAAAGAAGATAAAGTTGGACATTCATTGGTTGAATGTTTGTTAGTTTCACAGATTTGACACACAATGTTTTGAACAGATTTTAATTGACCACTCTTTTTAAATTCAAATGCCTCAACTTTTCTAACTAAAGATGCAAATTTGGCTTGGAGGTCATGATCTTCCCTAAAGGTTGTACATTCCTCCACTAGATGTATGAGGTTGAGTTTTACCTGATGCCTCACAAGTGCCTGTAGTGTCCCAATTTTGAGCATTTTCAACTAACAAGTCTAGGTACTCGATTGCTTCATCAGGGTCTTTATGTTCAAAAGTTTCATTGCACATTAATTACACCGTTTGCCTATCTTTCGGTGTTAACCCTTCATAAAAATATGAAACCAATCTTCATGTTTCAAAACCATGATGAGGACAAGTATTAAGCAAGTCTCTATACCTATCCCAACATTGGTAAAATGTTTCTCCTGGTTTTTGAGTGAAAGTGGTGATTTGTCTTTTGAAAGAGTTTGTTTTGTGAGATGGAAAAAATTTCTTTAAAAATTGTTGTTGCATTTCATCCCAAGCTCGAATGGATCCTGGTCTCAAATTTTATAGCCATATTTTAGCTTTATCTTTTAATGAAAAAGGAAAAAGCTTTAATCTGATGGTGTTTATGCTACAATTTAAGTCATTATAGGTGTTATAAACCTCCTCAAATTCTCTCAAATGCAAGTATGGATTTTCTAGATCTAAGCCATGAAAAGAAGGTAAAATTTGAATAATGTCTGACTTAAAATTAAATTGAGATGCATCAGGGGGGAAAACTATGCATGAAGGTGCAGTTGTTCTTGTGGGATTCATGTGGTCTCTAAGTGTTCTAACACAATTATTCTCTTTATAAAGCGACTGGTTATCTTCTTCGGCCATATTTTTAGAAAATGATGAGGATACTTTACAAAGTCTACCACTTAATGTATGTGATCAAACTCTCATGCACGTGTAGAAAGAGAATAAAAGGAAGAAAAGAATTGGAAACAAAACAAAACAAAACAAAAGAACAAAAGTTAGATAAAATGAAAAGTGAAAAGAGAAAATAAAATAAATATTATAATTTATACAAGAATTTATCTCCCCGACAACGGCGCCAAAAACTTGACATGACCAAAAGATTGATGTCTTCACCCAAGTGTAGGAGTGTCGAAGTAATAAATAACCCGGCAAGACCGGGGTCAAACCACAGGGAGGTTAACTATATAGACTACAAATAAAGAAATATATAATAACAGAAAAGGAGTTGAAGAGAGCTTTGAGATGTAATATTGATATAAGAATTAAACAATGATAAAATAATTGTCAAGGTTAGAGGATCCACTAATGGTATTTCAAACAAGTATAGCATAAACTCTTTTTATTACTCAATTGGAAACCACACACAAAGGAGGTTCCAATCGGATTATAAATTGTTAACATGATTACATTAGTTATCTTATTCGAATAATGTTAATACTTGTAAATGTTGTCAGGTATTCATGATTATAACTTATGTTAACAACAAATCAAATTCTTTCATAGCACAGGTGCTGGTTATACCATACGGTTAGGCTATGAAAGTGTCAAGTATTTGTTATACCAAGGGTTATACAGCATAAATCTAGATTAATCATTTAACAAGTAAAGTATTAAAAGTGAACAAAATAACAAATACAAAACATGTTAGTATCAAACATTAAAGTCCATGTTGAGTTATACTATACTTATTCTTACACCATTAGTGTAACCTTTTCACCTTGACATAATAAACTTAGCTAAACATAATGAAAGAGAGAAACATAAATAAATAAGATAAGAACATAAATAAGATATAAATTAACTACGTAAAGGAAGGGAAATGAAAAGCATAAACAAGAGATTAATATAGACAAAACTTAAACATTACAAAAATATAAAGAGAGAGCAAGAACATGATCTTGATCTGAAAACCAAGATGCCTAAATGCATGACAAATGCCTCCTTTTATAGGCTAAAATTTAAAACTATTGATTTGATGACTAATTGTTGAGTGGGTGGCCACATCTTGACTTGGTGACAATCCTTATCTTCTTGTCTGAACAAAACATCATTGCTAACATCATAATTTGAATAGATTTTCCCATGAAAGTTCTAGGAAATTGTCTCAGCTTTCCAACAAAAAAAGAATCTGTGCATTTGGACTTCTAGAACTCGAGATATAGGTTAAACACTGAATAGTGTCTGGGCTGCAGGATAGATTCTGACTTCTCCGTTGTTGCTAAGATTTGGACTTCCAAACAGCAGAATTGAGTCTTGGACTCCCATAAATGTTTTAGGTCTATGTCTTAGCTTTCTATCCATATAAATCAAATTGAAATCCAAGATCTACAACTCCAGATATGACCCAATGACTGAATGGTGTTCCAGTTTGGACTGAACCAACATCTTTTTTCTAAGTTTAACCCTCTCTTTGTCTTCTCAATTTCAGTAGTTGAACTCATCAATCAATCCTTTGATTTATATGACAGGCTTGCATTTAAGATGAACATTTACCATAAATTAAAGGTATCTTATATTATTAGACATGTTATTATAAAGCATGCTCTAGTTAAGGAGTTATTGATACTTCAAGTGCAAAATGATGATATAAAACCTTGATAAAAATGCACTTTTAAGTACTAATCAACCACCCCATCACCAAGTAGCGATTCTATAGCTACTTCAAGGAAAACAACCTCTAGAAACTCCTGTAAAAACATTTGAACGAGATACAATGGTCGGATCAAAAGTTATGGCCCTTTTGAGCCGTTACTCTCTTCTACCAACTAGACCTCCTCGTCACCGAGTAGCAATTCCATAGTCACACCAAGGAAAACAGCCTCTAGAAACTCCTGTAAAAAAATTTATGCAATCCAACGATCAGATCAAAAGTTATGGTCTTTTTGAGTCGTTACTCAGGTCTGACTCATAAGACTTTCTCATCACCAAGTAGTTATTCCATACTTACTTTAAGGAAAATGGCCTCCAAAACCTCTTGTAAAAATTTAAGGGTGATCCAATGGTCAAATCAAACGTGGTGGCTCTTTTGAGCCATTACTCAAGTCTGGCCGACAAGACCTCCTCGTCACCGAATAGTGATTACATAGCTACTGCAAGGAAAACAGTCTTCGTAAACTCCAGTAAAAATTTGAACGCGGTCAACGATCATATCAAAAGTTATGGCCTTTTAAGCCCTTACTCTAGTTTAGCCCGATAAGACCTCCTTGTCACCAAGTTATGATTCTAAAGCTACTCCATAGAAAATGACATCTGGAAACCCCTATAAATCTTGAAGCTGATCCAACGGTCGGATCAAAGTTATGGTCCTTTTAAGTCGTTACTCTAGTCTGGATTGACCAAACCTCCTTGTGAGCAAGTAGCGATTCCATAGCTACACCAAGAAAAATGACCTCCAGAAATTCCTATAAAAATTTATATGCAATCCAATGATCAGATAAAAAATTATGATTCTTTGAAGTTGTTACTCAGGTCTGATCGACAAGATCTCCTCGTCATGAGCTTGCTACAACCAGCACATTTGTGAAACAAACTATGTGTATTTCGTTAAAAAAAAAAATTAAAGTATATTATTTCGTCAATAGTTAAAAAATAAAAAAGCTAATAAGCAAAAATAGCCGTGTGGTGGCATGGAGTTCACACATGTGGGCATCAAGACTCTTGAAATTTCAGCTTTTACCTGAAGACTCAAGATATGACACTTGTATTGCATCCATTGTTTGGTTTTCAAGGGTGGGTTGGAAATTAAATTCATTCTGATCATTTTCCTGAAGACTTGCAAAAATGAATTGTTTGCTGATGTAACCTTAGATTTTCGTTCATTATTTTCCTTCTCTTTTTCCTTTTCATTATGTTGGGAGATTGTGAGAACCATAAACCAATATCAGTATCCCACCACATGAGCCAATGATAATGTTATACATTCCTTCAATTTTTTTATATGAGGTTTCATGTCAATCTGATGGAAATAAAATTATTGCATTGCCACCTCTTGTTCATGAAACATAGACCTCTAAAATTATCATCATATATCATGATTTATGATGAGAATTAAATTCTCTAAATCACTAAAACTGAAAAATAGTTTTGAAATATAGAGTTATCATCAACCGAAGCAGAAACGTGAGGACATACAGCCTGTTCTCATATAAAAATATTTTACAAGGAGCTAGTACCTCACAATAAATAAATAAAGAATCGTTTAATTGTAGAATATATATTTAAAAAAACTAGCAATTCATTTAATTGTTATATACTTCTACAAGAATGGGATAATGGGAAATGAAAAGCAAAAAGAAGTTGGTAACTGGTGGAGTCGGCCTATAAACTTTGTCTGTATTTTTTAAAATATTTTTAAAAAAAATTATAGTAAAATAATTTTTAATATTTTTTATTTTTAATATCAACACATTAAAATAAAATAATATTAAAAATATTAATTTTAAATTTTTTCAAAAAAAATCAAAACTTTAGAAAAGTATGATCCAACTGCACTCTCAAATAGTGTCTTAGTGTGTGTTAGATATTGTGATAGATTTTATGATTACGGTTTAAAAAATAAATTTTAAAAAAACATTTTTAATTGTTTCTTGTTGAATTAAAAAAATTTTGTTAAAACTATTGTTAAAATTGATGTCGAGTAAAAATTAGTTAAAATGTGTTCAATTAAAATTGTTGTTGAATGTATTGTTAATAATAAAATAACTATAAAGTACATGTAGCAATTTCATAACTTATATAGAAAGTATTTGATTATTAATACATAAAAAAATATAGCAAAACAACATTAATGTACTATTTTATCAAAAAACATATACTAATAATAAATGTATCAATTAAAAAGTTAGTTCAAATAAGAATATAAACATTATTATTATTTATACATGTAGTGAAATATTTAATTTGAAAAGGATAATTTAACCAAAAAAACTAATAATAAATATAACAATTGCAAAATTGATCCAAGTAATAAATGTACCAATTGTTATTCTAGTTTAAATGTTTCATACATTAGGTAACAACAATACTAAAAAAATACTTTTCCACTTGTTTTATCTCTTTTTTTTAGCACTAAAAATAATAGTCCAAATGCCCACCCTTAAAAGGGATCTCTCACTATTGTAATAGAACTTCTATTTTATATGCGTAAGAGAATGGAGAGAGAAGACATCTAATTAATGAAAAACAAATTATTCTCTATTTCTCTGTATATGATTCTAACCTTCTTTTCTCTTTCAATAAGTTCTTTTTAATACACTGCAATCCAAATCCCGCTAACATTCATATCCAATTTGAAACCCTTCCCCTTGGACCCATATCAGGCATCTGTTGAGGCCCTGTCATTTTGTTCCTTTCCACTTAAAGCATTTCTAATAAAAAATACTATATTAAATACCTAAATTGATAAAATAGTTTTTTAAATAATATAAATATAGCTTTTTATTTATGTATATTTTAATGATAAAAATCTATTTAGAAGAACCAATTATATTTTAATATATTTTATGTAAATTAATTTTAATATAATTATACAACGTTAGCCAATAGATATAAAACAAATAAAAAAAACGTTGTTTAATAGAAAAAATATATTTTTATTTACTTTTGTTTTTTTTATAGAAAAATATAGAAATAGCACTTCCTATCTTGAATAACTATTTTAATTAATTATTTGACTAACCGGTTAGAATGCTGAAAATCTAACATAAAAACTAAAAATATAATTTTTTTGATTTTATCTAATTTTTTAGCTGCCATATGTTCTTACTATTTACCAACTTCTTAGCACTCAAACGGACGCCCCCTCCCACTCAAATTTCAAGGAAAAAAATAATAGGGGAGAGAGAGAGACGAGAGAGTCTTCGATTTTCTTTAAGGGCATTTATTTAAATTCCAACAGTTGGGTTCAATTTTATTAGGAGTGTGTTTGGTATTGCAGTAGCTGTTATGGTTGTAATTTGAAAAAAATTATTTTATAAAAAGTATTTTTAGTTGAGGTTGATTTGAAAAAATAGATGTTTGGTTAAAACTGTGGTTGAAATTAAGGTTGAAGAAAAAGTAGTTTAATGTGTTTGGTTAAAAATGCTTTTGAAATTGAGGTTATAAAATAATTTTAAAATATATATACATATATATATATATTGATGGTTTTAAATTTAAATATTATAGAATTAACTACTCCTATTACATCATAAAATAAATAATACTTGATATAAAATATTTTTTATTATTCCATTAAACTATTTATAATTCCATTACATATATAATTCAACCGATAAGAACTACAGTTTTCATAATTCTGTGAGCATATAATAAAATTAGATAAAATATTATCAGGTATAAAATTGATATTACAGTGCGAGTGAATTTAATTTACTCTATAGTAGTTTTTTGGGAAAAAAAATTATTCACATCACAATATGAGTGTATTTAATTTACTCTAAACTACTTTTTTGTAAAAGAAAAACTCTTAAAAAAATTAACAGACTTTAAAAAAAAATTATGCACATGAACAGTGCAATTCACTTAATAGCGTGCCTATCACTAGTTGAAACTCTCGTACAAAAACAGTATTTTATTGCTTCTAAAAATCGTGATCCTGCCACATATAAATGACGGGACCCATGTGTTTTAATTAAGATAACATTTATAACCAAACGGTCATTCATGTATTTTTAAAGAAGCGCAAACGCTAACATGTTGTCAAACGAATTCTACATCAATCCAAAGATGATAAAGGTAGGAAGTTCAACAAGCTAAAGTTGAATTAGTTACATTTTCCATGTTTCAACTGTGAGAGTCGGGAGATGAGTTTAGGGAATGGGTTTCGGTGGTGCTTGCTTCACCATGGTTTTTGCAGATCAGCGATAAAATCTATGTTTTTGGACAAACAACTGCTTGTAATGGTTATTTTTGTCAAGATTTGTGGTTTTTTAACGGTCAAATGACAAGGACAAAACGCAGTCACAAACCTTCGCGTGAGAAGCTATTATTTGCAAAAAAAATTTAAAAAAACTAAAAAATAAAAATTTTTTAAATTAATATTTTTTTATTTTCATATCATTTTAATATATTTATATTAAAAATAATTTTTTAAAAATAAAAAAAAATATTATTTTAATACATTTTCAAACTAAAAATATTTTAAAAAATTATTATTATTATATTTCCAAACACCTTAGTTTTATGTTATCTGTGGTTGAAATGCAAAGCGCCACAATTACCTTTTGTAACCAAACAAGCTAAAAATTTTGGATGAAAGCAAATGCAACCCCAATCATAATTTCAAATAGATTCTTATCAGTTTTAGGCATATAACTTAACATCTAATGAAGAAAAATCCCTAATACCTTCTTTAAAATATTATATTATTTAGAAATATAGTAGATATTTTTTAAAATATTTTTTATTTGAAAATATATAAAGATAATTTTTTATTTTTCAAGATTTATTTTTTATATCAATATATCAAAACGATCTAAATACACATAAAAAAATTAAAGCTAAAATATTTTTTCAAAAACATGGTTGGACCACAATATCAAATACTATCATTCAAGATATAGGGCATGGATTTTTCTTTGCCCTTGAGTAGGGAAAAAAAACCTTGAGGGTGAGGGTACTTTGATCTTTTTCACTGACTTGTTGGTCATTAAAAGATTGTTATGGGGGTGTCTAGGTCTTTTTCATTTTTTTCACAGTAAAAATATTATTTTACTTCCGGGGTCAACAAAACATAGAGTTGTTGACCAAAGGCTTTTTTGACTTTTCATAAACTTGTAAATAGTAAAAATACTTCTTTACCCCTTGAATCAAAAAAAATTATTGGGCTGTTGAATAAGAGTTTTTTTTTGTTTTTCCATTATTCATGTATAGTTAAAGTACATTTTTGGCCTTAGAAAGGATAAAAAATAAGGTTTGCATTTTGGATGTTTTTGTACTTTCACACGGGTTTTTTTTGGTAATTACCGTGTCATGGGGACATTTTGGTGTTCTCATGTTGACTTTTTAATTAAAAACATTGTAGGAACTTGCTGAGCACATGCCAATGAGTGGTAGCATTTACATCATTCAAGCAGCGCATATGATCTAGATTACCGGTTTTGCATGCCTTTTTAAAATATAAGTTTTTGTAATTGTTTTGTTCGTGTTTGATTTTTCAAGATACTACTCTCATTCATCTATAATTTCTTTTTATACAAATGAACTTTATTTTTTAAAATAAAAAATATTATTTTTTAAATAATATTTATGATGTGTTTGGCCTTGCGTAATCTTTTATTTTGGAGTGTTGATTTATTCAGTCGGTTTTATTTGTGTTATCTTTTAAGTCACGGGTTTTTTACAGTGTGGATTTATCTTTTATTGATTTAAATAAATAAATTTAATGAACACGGTCAGGTAAATGTTTTATTTTGTGTGATTGAATATCTTAATCTACTTTTATCTCTTAATTTGTTTCAATTTCTATTTATGTAATTGTTAATGACTTTTTTTAGTTTATTTACATAAAAGATTATCGATTTATTTAATTAGATGTTTGCATAAGTTTTTCAATTTATATTTTTATTTTTTTATGTGAAAAAAACATATCGAAGTAACCTGTATACCTAATATTTTTCTTAGGAAAAAATTTATAACATGCAGCGAAAGGTGAGTTAGATAGCTATTTTATTTTATTTTATTTTATTTTTAGTGATATATTAGCTTTCAAGTAATTATATACCACTTAATGTACCATATGCAGTTAATGTAATTATATCATTAAAGTTCATCAATAAAAAATAAAGAGAAGTTATTAATATTATGCAATAAAGATAAAAATTGAGTTATATACAAACATGCAAATAAGGCTCCATTTGTTTGCAGGAAAGTTGTTTTCTTTTGAAAAGTGAATTCCGAGAAAAGTGAATTCCGGAAAAATATTTTTCAATGTTTGGTAGTGTTATGGAAAATGAACTAGAAAACACTTTCCAGTGTTTGGTTATGTTATGAAAAATGAACTGGAACATAATTTATTAATGAATTAATTTTTTTTTCAAGTTTATCTAATATATATATAATATATAATATATAATATAAATATTTAATCACTTACAATAAAAGAATGAAATCTAAAAAGTATAATGATGAATTTTTTTTATTATAATATATATTCATACATAGCTTATTTTATAAAATATAACTATATATGTCATATCATATTATATAGAAATAAGCTTGTGAAATATTTTTTAAGTAAAACCTATTACTATATTTTTTTCAATTTTAAAAGCTTAAAATAAGTTTTTTTTTTTCATATGAAGAAAGTCAAATTAGTTTATGGTAAGAGTTATATATTTGGGGGGGTTTTTTTTTGTATGAAGTTTTTTTAAAAAGATAAATAGATTCAAAAAATATTTTGATGGGTTTTTTTGATAAATATTTTTTTTACGAGTAAAGGCAATTATCCCTTTAATATCCCTTTAATATATATCGAATAAGCATCAAGAAATAAATATAAATATCTAACATCAAACAAAATCATGCATAAATATTAAGTTTCGATGTCATATACATACATATTAGTTCAAATTACAAACATAAATATGCTAGACCGAATTAAACAAGTAAACATACTTGTCAAATAACAAACATAGTCTGAACCCAAATTTTAAACATAGTCAAACCATCTTAGCAAGCAGGCCTGTAGTAGTGTTGGTTCACAAAATTCTGAACCCAAATTTTCCTCAAATTAGCATTTTTTGCCATAAATGCTTTTGCCAACATTTCATTTTGGACCAAATGATCAAATGCCTCCCCAAGAGTGATCTCATCAAAGCCTTCAATTTTCATCACTTCCGCATACAACGCATTAACATCAAGTTGATTTTTGCTAAGGCTTTGAATTGCAAGTGCTACATCTCCAATCTGTTTAGACAACTTTTCAACACCATCATCTTCATACATGCGATTTCTCTTTCCATGTTGCCTCTTTTGTGTACTAGAGGAAGATGTCTTTTTTCCCTTAGAAGTTTCTTCATATTCCCCTTCATTTTCAATTGAAATTGATTGCTCTTCAGTGTTCTCTTCCATGTTGACATCAGCATATGATTTGACATAATTTCCAGTTGCCATGTCTTTTCCAACAACAATTGCCATTGCCTCGTACATATCAAGTTTTTTGTTGAGAAACTTGTCATGATTGGGATGTGCCTGTTCATAAAGTTTAGAATATGCAATTTTTAGTTCATGTATAACATTTTAGAAACAAAAGTAAATATAAAAATTACAAAGAGTATAATATTTATCATACCTTTACTTTTTCATCATATACATCTTTCGAAATTATAATCATCTTCAGACAATCATCCTAGCCAAAGCCACTTTTATTTTTAAGTTTGGTTATCATTCCCCATTCCTTTTTCACAGTCTTCAGATGATTGTCCACATGTTTAGGCTCGCATTGCACGTTGAACTTTTGACTGATTTCTGTAGCCACCTTAACAAAAGATTCTGCTTTAAAGGTGGAAGAAGGTTTGCTTCCTTTAAATGCCTCCTTAGCTAATATCTCAAGCAACATGTGAGACATCGGCTTAGACCATGTGAAGTGTTTGCCCTTGCATTTTTCATTCTATATGGAACTCATTTCTAAAAAAAAAAAAATTATAAATTTATACAAAATAAAATCATACAATATTTAGATTTAATAAATTTCATATAAAAACTACAATTAATAATTAAAAGAGAAATTATAATAAAGTCAACATCTACTCCAAATACATAACAAATATAATACAAACTCAAGCAAGACATAATAAAAACAAACACATATAATTAACACTCAATTACTAGTTTCTTTGAGTGTTATAATCATTCCACATGGTTGAGGCAATCATTTCTCTTTTTGTTATCCACTCCCTATTCTCTTCCCTTTCCTCCCGTTGACTTAAGTTGATTGTTCGTCTAATTGGTTCACTATCCGAACATATTTCTTCCATAAGAAAGTCATAAGGATCAACCCCCATTATGTGATTATGAATAATACAACATGCAAGCACAACATCTACTTGTGTTTCATAAGACCAAAAAGATTTTCCATCAATTGATCTAAAACGACTCTTCAAAATACCAAACCCTCGCTCAATAACGGTTCTCAATGAAGAGTGTCGAAGATTAAATAGCTCCTTTTCATTTTCTGGTGAACGTTCTGTAAACTCATTCAAGTGATATCGAACTCCACGAAAAGGAGAAATGATTCCTTTTCGAATACCATAACCAGTATCACCCGAGATAATATTTCCCTACAAATTTTAAAAAAAAAAACTATTACTATCTTTATGTAATAAGACATTTTATATGTTTATTGCATATAATACATACTTTATTATATACCTTCTGGAATTTTTAGACCATTAGGTCTTGATAATGCATCACCTAAAACCCGTGAATCATGGGCACTTCCTTCCCAGCCAGCTAAAACATATATAAACTTCAAATCAAAAGTTATAGCTGCTAAAACATTTTGTGTTGTTCCTTCTTTTTGACCTCGAAACTTTCCTTGAATCTCAACAGGAACATTTGCAGGAACATGGGTACCATCAATTGCTCCCACATAATCCTATATAAACATGAAAAAATAATTTATAACCTTTTCTTCAGGATATAATTACTTAATGTATAAAAATATTTGTATTGTTTTCATACCTTAAATTAAGGATAGAATCTTCGATTATTCATTATCTCTGCTGGAACTGTATCCTCTGAATCTTTAATAAGGTGTTTGTATAACTTAAGAACTGCTTTTAAAACAATTCTAAAGTAACGATGGATAGTTTCAATAGACCTATAGTATACACCACTAATAAAACGAAATCTTTGGTTTTGGCCTACAATTTGTAAGAACACAATTACTTGCTCCCTGATGGACACATTTTAAGTTGATCGTAATAGGTTACGACTTGTGAGAATATCACACAATCTATATAAGACAACAAGTTTATACGAATTTGTTCAACGCAATGTCTATCACCTCGATTCAAAATGCTGTCAATATAGAATTCTTGTTGAGCAATTCCATTATACGTGGTTCTCTTGGTATATAAATTCTATTTCTTTCTTGTTCAATAATAGTTACCCATGTTGCTATCACAGTTACAGCTGCTCTCATACATGCTGCATGAATTATCTTACTATCCATGACATGAAAGTGAAGTTTTCTGATAACAAAACTGATGTGCCGTGAATGATTCGAAAAATCAGCAACAATGAATCTGACGAAAATGAATGAAGGATGGGTCTGGTTGGTTGTCTTTCTTTTGGTGTTTAGGCTGGATTATAGTGATTTCAAGGTAAATAAGTTGGAGGATAGACTAGAATGATACTTTGATAAGTCGATCTGGACGCCACAAAGATCAATCTAGGATTTCGACGCCACACTCTTTGTGATTGAAGAGTGATAAGTCAGGTAGGGTTCTTCACAAAATCAATTTGGAAGAACAACTCTTAATTCTGTGAATTAAGTTTTCAAATCTTGGCCAAAATTTCTTTATTACATATTCTGATACTATATTTATAATTGGAACATCCCTCCAAAGTTAGGAAAAAATCAACATGGCAGAAATCAAGCCCAAAAAACAGACTTTGACAAACTAACCTAGACAAATTAACTAGCACATATTTTTTGACCTTTCTAACATAAACAGACCAAATTTAAAACAACCATATCTTCTTACACAAAAGTCCAATGCAATCATGGTTGGACAATCTAGAAAGAACACGTTCTGAACTTAAAATCCACCTAGATTAGTCTTGTTTTCACATGCAATGGATAACTTCAAATTCGGGTTCAAATTCATTTGCTGTTCTGACCATAAACAGCATCAATTCCTTCACTTATTTGCATATCAACCCAAATTCAAATAGCCCATCATCAAAAGAACCATTAAGGGCTTTTCCCATTTCCAAGTTTCAATTTTAGGCAAATAAACATCTTTGAACCAATTTCAAACTGATTGCTAATTTTTAACTCCGACGCAGCTTCAATCATTCCAATTTGACTCGTCAAGGCCCTTTGTAGTTGTTTCGCTCTCGCTCTTGTCATTGGATCATCTGAATCCTCTTGCATATTAGATTTAGCTTTACAAGATGGATTATAATTCCCATGATGCACATCAAAAACCTAAAAATTTAGGGAAATAAATATTAAAAAAAGCATATAAAATACTTACACAATTAATACAATAAAACCGTTTTGAAAATTATACAATTCATAAGTTCACAACGATTATACATTGCGCAATGAAATTCATATAATTAACAGCATCGTCCCACAAATTTATCCATATGTAACATAATCAAACACTAATCATGAATTAATCAAAGCAAAATAAAACAAGCACATGTATAAATATAGCAAAATAAAGCAATAATTATGGCAAAAAAATCACGCTTTTTAGTGTTATCAATGTTTTTATATTTGATTCTGTTAATTCCCCTTATTAAACTTCCTCTCGGTCTCGGTGGGTTCCCCTGCAATCACCTCTCATGCCCCTTCCTCTAATTCCCCTTCCCCTGTTCAGTTTCAGTTTCTGTCATCCCCTTCCCCTTCCCCTGTTTGGTTTCGATTTCTCCCTGTTCGGTTTCTCTCATCCCCTTCCCCTTCCCCTGTTCGGTTTCTTCCCTTCCCCTTCCCCTTCCCCTTCCCCTATTCCCTCTCGGTTGTTCGGTTTCTCTTATTCCCCTTCCTCTTCCCCTTCCCCTGTTCCCTCTCGGTTTCTCTTGCCATTTGTTCTCTCTCGCCATCGAAGCTTCAAGGGGCTATACCTCAAAGACCCGCTCCTCCTTCCCAGTTCTCCTCCCTCTCTCCCCCGACTACTTCTACTAGGACTTGAAAAAAAAAAAGCAAGGGTTGATTAATTCCTTGATATGGTGGCTAATTCCAGTTCTACACATTGCCTCTCTCTCTTTATGCTTCCACCTGGGATATGGTGGCTAGATCCGGGGACGGGGAAACAGGGTAGGGACTGCTTTTTGCTGCGGAAGTTTGGGCATTTTGCTTTGATTGATTCACAGTAATCTTCAGGGTAGGGATTTTGCTTTGATTTGTGGTTTGTTTGGTTTTGCTGGTTCTGCAGGATATGAGTGAGGAGAATGGAAAACATGGGCTTTTTTATGGCTTGCTTGATGAATTTGGGTTGTTTTGAACACACCGAATGTGACAAGGAAAGATGAAGAAGAAAACTGTGTTATGTTATGGGAAAAATATGACAGGTAGCAGATTTATCAAGAAGATGAAGAATTTATGTCATAATTCTTACAGATCTAAGAAGATAAAAACATAAAGAAAGAAATAATAAAGAAAAAAAAATACCTGAAATGATTTGAGAGAGACCGTGATTTAAGAGCTTCAATTGTTCCAGAAAAATGATGCACTTGTTCCTGCTTCCCAATTGTTTACGAAAAGAAAGAGACTTTGATTTGAGAATTTGAGAAAAATGTGTGTAATGAAAGAAAAGGAAAGTGTTTTCCTTTCCTTATCAAAAGGAAAACACTTTCCTCTGTTAAAGTTACGTTTTCTATTTTGACCAGAATTAAGTTTTCGTTGACTAGTTTTTCATATTGCTGCCAAACATGGGAAAATGAGGAAACTGAATTCCAGGAATTGGTTTTCCTGGAAACAAACAAGGGCTAAATGAAGGAAAGTTATGGCCTTATCAATATACTAGTTATATGATTGTTCGAGTATTTATATATAGTTAATTATTTGATTATATTATCATAATTTCATGTGTGCGTTGTTATAAGTTAATGTAATTATATCATTAAAATTCATCAATAAAAAATAAAGAGAAGTTATTAATATTATACCATAAAGATTAAAAAAAAAATTGAGTATAAATACAGACATGCAAATAAATGAAGGAAAGTTATGGCCTTATCAATATACTAGTTATATGATTTTTCGAGTATTTATATATAGTTAATTATTGATTATATTATCATAATTTCATATGTGTGTTGTTATAATTATTATAATTATGTTTATTTGTATTATTTTTAGTAATTTTAAATAAGAATAGTAATATATATCTCATATCAATTAAAAATGCGTATCCCAAATTTTATATATTTTCTATAGCATTTTATCTATTTCAACTTGGTATCAATATTTAATTTTGTATGATTAATTGAAATTGAATTTATAAAATTTCTATTCTAAAACAAAAATACAAAAATAATAGAAATCTTAATATATATATATATATATATATATATATATAATATTCTCATTATTCTCATTTTATTGATATATATTAATTTAAATACTTGATCAACGTCAATTTTTTTAAAAAAATACTATTATATTACTTGATTTGTAATTTTATTAAGAACAAGGACTTAGTTGCAAAGTGATAAGGGTTGAAATAATATATAACTCTACCCACGTACTATTATAAAATTTAAATGACTTTAAGGATCTTAATTAAGAGATAATTTTCATATTTTTTTTTATTTTTACATGTTATTAAAAAATATTCAATATGCATCTTAAATCGAATTTTATGATATTAACTTATGTAAAAATACTTTAGAATAAACTTATGCTAGGAAACTATAATTCAAGATTTTAGTTAAAAGTTTTTCTCATAATTTTTTTCTTTTAACTTGGTATCAATGTTTAATTTTTTTTTTTTATTTACATATGTGGCTTAAAAGATCCAAATTCTAAGTTAATTTTCTAATATATAGAAAGTATTATTTTGTTAAAATTTAAATATATTGATATGTAAGTAATTCATGTGTTTTAATCATAAAATACACTTATAATTTTATCTATTTTATTATTATAAATTATATATTGATTGATGTTGTAGTTACAGTCGCAGTTAGTTATCTTCCCTTACTTCAAAATTGTAGTTTTATGGTCAATATTGATAGAAAATACCACATAAGAATATATTTTTATATCCTATATTTTGGATACTAAAGGTAACTAAACTCTATAAATTAAACCTTATTGATCCTGTTAATGAGGAGCTCAAAAATAAAATGCCTTGTATTAAATAAACGTAAGCTAATTTAATACATCAAGAGAAAGCATAATTCATAAACTTAATGGATCATGATATAATTTTTTTAAACCATGTTATTAATATTTTTTTTATAATAAAATATTAAATTCTTACTAAATGCCACACTTCAACGAAAGTTCTAACAAGCTCCTTCAATGTAATCAAGAGCATGATATTTTTTTCAAAGAAAGAAAGAAAGAAAAAAACCATGATAATGATAAAAATTTCAGATTTTTATATAAATTGATTTTCAATTGATGACAACAGTTTCCATAGTCCTGTATTGAAGATTTGAAGTCATCCAACGAACCATATATATATATATATATATGGTTATCAATTTAACCTTTTTTTGAAAGGGAAAAGGAAGGTTAATTTTATTGTACTCTCATCTTCCACATAAATAATATTTACAATAAAAATTATTAATGGATCTCAACATCACATTAAAGAAGAAAGCACAACTCCCAAGGAATTCTATATTGCACACCTTTCTCTGTTACACACCAGCGAGTTCATGTTTCTGGTTTTTTTATCAAACAGTAATTCATATTGAGTTCTTCATGCATTAATGATAATAATTAATGAATTCATTTGCACATAATACCAGATAATTAATTTTCTACCTCATGTCTTGAACTTATCTTGCTAAGTGGGAATTCCAAGTGCCTAGCTACCACTCCAATACAGCTCCTGGCTAAGGAACAATGGTTTATGTTTTGTTGTAAGGCAACAAAATCTATATAAAAAAAGAGAAATTCATGTACATGGCTCAAAAAAATAAGAAAAATAACTGAAAAAACAAAACAAATTTCATATATATATATATATATATATATATATATATATATGAACATAAATACTGAAAAATCCGTAACAAAATCAAAGCACAAAATCAACAAAAAACCTCTGTATATATGTAAGACTAGAAGAGCTGCAAAGTGCATTAGCAGAGATCAACATGGACGTTTTTACTTTCATGACCAGAGCAAGTAACAGAATATATGGAAGGTGACAATTTGCATTAATTCTGCACACATTGACAAAGGCTTGTTTAGTACGGCAGCACATTCTGAAACCAAATATCAAAAGTACCTCCATTGCAGGTTTGCAGTTATACAAAGCAAGCACAAAATTTCAATGAAGACATTCCTCCATAAGATTGACAGTTGAACCAAACGCTGTCTCAAAACATTGAAACAATTCATCAAGAAAACTTGATAGTCCTTCCACCTTTCCCCACAAATATCGCTACCCTACTCGATGTTCCTGGGACTCATTTCTCAATTCACCTTTCCCACAACCTCTAATAACAAACCGTCTACGTCGACTCATAATTCAGCATCTTCTCATATCCCAAGAAAATTATTTATATTAATATACCTATTTGCACCTCTAGCAACATAAAAGTTAAACAATGGCCACAGAGAGAAAAGGAAACCGATGTAAATTAAATTAGTAAACAACACACCCTCTTAAAGAGATTCAAGATAATATATATGGTGATTTTGAATAACTTTTGAGCAAAAAGGTATTGGCTAAAGTTAAACTTCAGGATCTCAAAAAAACATTTTTGTACCATTGTTTGGCATTAGGTGGCTTTTGCAACTGCGGTTTGAAAAAATAGATTGTAGCTTTTTTTAATCAAGGTTTTCTTAATAGAACCCGTGCAAAACTGTGGTGGGTATTGATTAACAAAACACTTCAAATCTATGGTTGAGGCAAAACGCATACCAAAACAAACAGACATACAAGTTTATCTAACTAGATAGAAACGATATGGCATATTTGCATTGTTTCTTGCATAATTGCAAGGCTTTTTATTATACTGAAACATCTAGTATTTGATAAAAAGTAGCTCCATTTGGCAGGAGATAAAACAAAGTAAGCATGAAATCGCGAAGAAGAAGAAGAAGAAACGGACATACATCTGCTTACTTATAACGGTCCCATTAAGTCAATCATCATCATGCTCCCTCACCATGCTGACATCTCCACTCTTGTTCTTTTCCATGGAATTTAATAAAAAATCTGTCAACACAGACTCATAATTGGGCATCTTCTCATACCCAGGAAAATAATTTATATCAATAATAAGATACCTATTAGCATCTCTAGCATCCCTAATCACGTCAAAGTTCAACAAACTGATCCCAGTTTCTTCCTTCATTGCCTTGGCTACTTCCTCAACAAAATCCACTGGCGGCATTTCCACTCTGTCAAACTCCCCACCACCACCACAATCAGTCTTCTCCTCCAGATTGGATATTTGCGAAAACGGCAGCAGACCCTTCAAAGTAACCAATTTGTCCTCTTTAATATCGGGCAACGATTTCCTCTTGACACATTTCACAAAATCACCAACCACGTAGACTTTAAAAATAACCCCACCATGATTAACAAATTCTTGCATTATAATCATCCGTGACTCTAACTTGTCTAATCCTTCCTTATCAAAAACTAAATACATTTTATGAGAGGTCTCACTCCCATCAGCCATTAACGGTTTGGCGATCAGCGGAAACCCTAATTTCTTAATTAAATCATCGGAATTCTTCATCATGGTTTCTGAATCAGAAAAAAAAATGTTGTCGAGGCACATCTAAAACTTGATTTCTTTCAGAAACTTTTAAATTACTTACAACTTGAAGCATCGAAATCCGATCGTGGAGTCTCTGGATGGAATCAAGAGGATCAATTATTGGAGCATCAGGGTTCAGAGAGGAGAAGTGCAGAAGCTGGGACATCCAATCTGGGCCGTAGAGTTTATGGATGACGCAATCCAAGGGTCCTTGTTCGATAAGAGGTCTTGAAGGCTCAATGGGGATGAGATCAATGTTGTGTTGGTCTGCGTGGTGGATGAGGGAGGGTTGGATGAAAGTTTGGGTTTTTTTGGGTGGCAGTGCGTAGCCTACGCGGTGGCGTTTTGAGTGGGTCAACGATGACATGGGTGTTAGGGGGTGGGGGTGGGGGTGGGGGTGGTGGTTAAGCCTTCATTGTTGGGTTCTAATTCAAATACTAATAGAAAGACAAGGTGCGTGTGCGTGTATTGAAATATGAAATTGAAAGAAGAGCAATGAGAATCAGATACTCCTCCATAATTGTCACGCGCCGCATGATTTTTTGTATTTTAAAAATATTTTTGAAGGAGTTTTAATTTGTATTTTTAAATTAATTTTTTTTAATTTTTATATTATTTTGATATATTAATATCAAAAAATAAAAAATATTATTTTAATATATTTTTAATTAAAAAAATATTTTAAAAAACAATCGTTATTATAATATTAAACAAACTCTAATTTTTTTAACATAAAAAAAACATCTTGATGTTGCTAAAGTTTTTCTAGTAGAAAAAAATGTGACTTTGTGTTAGAGCATTTCCAATGAAAAATGCTATTTTGAAGAGCTAAATTAATAAAATAGTATTTTGAATAATATAAATATGGCTTTTTTTATCATATTCATTCCGATAAAAAAAAAAGTCATTTGAAGAGCCAATTATATTGGAGTGAAAGAAACAAGTGTTTTATTATTTCTTAATAAGTTTGATGTTATTTTTTTTTCACATTGCTACATTTAATTGGTTTATTTTTTAGTGGCCCCACTTTGTTGGTTTTGGTTTTTTTGAGAAATATGTAGAAATAGCATTTATGAGAGAGAAAAGACATTTTAGCATTTTGTTTAGCACTTCCTTTGGAGTGTGCAAAATAAACATAAAAGAGCCCAAATAATATTTTTTAATATTTAGCTTTCCATTTAGCACATCTGTTGGAGATGCTCTTAATGTATATATTATATTGTCAATCAGTTGGTTATATATAACATTGACTTTATTCATGTAAATATATTTAATTTATTAATAAAGACTTATTTGTCTTTAATATTAATCAGATATTTGATTAATGAATATAGAGTAAAAATAAAGTTTCTGGGACGAAAATGTTTTGCAAAAGAAATTATAAATTTGTTATAATTATGAGAATCTTATTGCATCAAAGCATTGTTTCTAAAATATTCCTAGTCAATGCTCTGTTAAGATTAGTTATTAATTAGAGTTGTTGAGAGTTGAGACTCATACATATTATATTGAATTGATAATAAATTAATTTATTTAATTTATCTAATCCTATTTTATTTAGAATTGTGATTTATATCTGAGTCAACGTATTAGAAAACCTAATGAATCATACACATAAGAATCATTAAAATAAGCTGATTAATCTAGTATGACTTGATTTTAAATAAGTTTTAGAAATTAAGGACTAGAGTGTAAATTATACAATGAATTATAATTTTAGAACTAGAAAAATCGAGTAGGGACTTGATTGAATAAATTTTTAAAATCAGCCTAAAATAATATATGTGATATTATTTTAAGGGGCAAATTGATATTTTACCATTTATAGGGTTTTTAAATTTTCCTACTAATAGAATATTATGCCTTTTATTTCTTGCGAGATTAAAGATGAGAAAAGTACAATACAAAAATACCTAACACACAAATTAAAAGAGCTAACACTATAAGGTATAACAATCTCACTCTTTTAAAAGGATTTAGGAGATTTCTCACTAGTGGTTCGTGTAAATTATCATTAGAAATTGAACAATTAAACGGGTTGTGGTTTGCAATAACTCATTCTTTAAGCATATATTCAAAGCTGAAAAGAAATTCAAATCTTCAAGTAATCTTCGCATAAACTCTAAACAACTCTAAATCTATTTAACGGGATCCATGGGGTCCCTGAAAATTTTTAAATTTATCGTTTCTGTTTTTGTTGCATGTATGTGTTTCAGGAAACTCAACAACTCAGTCTCCTTGACAGATCTAAAAATAACTCGGATGACCAATAAAATATAGTTTGACTCAAAATAAATATTTAAAATGAGATTTTTTAAAATAAAAATTAGGGCGACAACATACTAGATCGATTTAAGTCAACTCAAATTAACTTGTCAATATGCATATCAAGTCATGAGATTATGATAATCTCATAGAAAACAAATTACACAGCTCAATTTTCAATAAACTCAATATTGAATGATGAAATTGAAAAACAAAATCAATAAACCCAAGTCAACTCGGGTTAACCTGATTAACTCGCAAACTAGATCATGAGATTGTGATAACTCAATAGAAAACAAATCAAAACAAGTTATGAAGTTCAATTCTTAATCAATCTAATGTTAAATGATGAAATTGAAAAAATAACATAAAAAATGATTTGGATAATCAGGGTTAACTCGCTAAACTTGTGACTCAAGTAATGAAATATGGATAACTTCATAGAAAGCAAACAAAAATAAATCATAAAGTATAATTCTCTATTAAATCAATTTTTAAAGATGAAATTGAGGGAAAAATCAATTAGTAAAAGGAAAAATAAACTTGAATCAACTACGTTAACTCATCAAACTTGTAGTCCAAATTATGAATCTATAATAGCTTTATAAAATCTCTAATAAACCTAATAATAAAGAATGAAATTGAAATTATATATATTAGAAAAAACAAAAAAATTACAATTCAAATAAATAAAAAAAGACAATAAAACACATTTTCTTTTATTTTTTTTAAGTGACATTTGTCTTAGCTTTTTTAGCTTACTTTTCTAAAGCATATTTTTATATGCTTTTCAACCAACTTTTTAAAAATAGGTTAAGAGCTAGTTTGGTATTGTTGTAGTAATTAATTTTTAAAGTGTTTTTTATTTATAAATATATCAAAATAATATATTTTTTTATTTTTAAAATTTATTTTTAACATTAAAACATTAAAATAATATGAAAATATAAAAAAATTATTTAAAAATAAAAAAATTTCAATTTTTTTAAAATATTTTTAAAATATAAAAACTACAAACTTAAAATAATCAATAGATAGACAGCCGCCAACCCACCCCACACCCCCAACAAACACATTTTGATATTACATATAAAGCTTTTTTTATAAAGGTGTGTGTTGATTACATTTACAAGCTCCAAACACGTTTCATCCAATGACCTTTGGCTGTTTGAACCGCACAACATGTTTTACAACATTACTGTCTTGAATGGTAATGGAACATCTGATCTGATGGAATCATTCCTTGCAAATTGCCAGATGCTGCCGGCAACCACTGTCAACTAACGTCACTTTCTCTGTTACTTTTTATTTATTTATTATTATTTTATTAATTTAAGTATCCGGACTAATTTACGCGTGTCTCGACTTATTTTATAAGTTCTAAAATTAACGACCATGTAAGTTTCCAGTGGCCCGAAAATTTATAAAACTCAAATTAACAACCTCTGAAAACAAAAATAAAACTTCACTAGTTAAATGATTTCTTATAAAGAAAATTATTGTGAACCTCTTATAATTTAGTTGTTTTTTCATATTGCATTTATTTATATATTTTTTTGCATCTTGGAATTAATAAGTTAATAATACTTTTATATAAAAAAATCAATAAAAAATTAAATTATTTAATAGATTATCATTATATTTTATATAATGACTAAAATATCATTATATTAAATATTATAATTTTTCATTGACTTAAAAAATAAAAATAAAAACATATATAGCCACTACTGTCCTAATCTAAACTTAGATCTCAAAAAACAAATATCCTGGATTAAATTTCTATAGAATCACGATCTCTCCACCGGATCAAATTTTTTTATGGCATTGACAATTCTTAAGCATGAGGTGGATACCTATCTAGGTTTTTCAATTCTCAGATTTAAACCTTACAAAACAGCTCACATCACTTAGCAAATCCCTATGAAGTTGGGGTTGAAGAAATAAACCCACTCAGAACTCTTAATACAGGATTTGAAACAACCTCTGAAGATTATTAGCAATTCCTTTTTTATTATGGATATTCAAAGAAAAACATAAGATCCATGTCCAAGACAAACTTCAACTACCCAAGAATCAGAGTTGAAGGTTTCCCTAAAGAAGATTGCTTTTATCGAAGGGTTAACAAGGGTTTCCTTCAAAGTCTTATATTTTATGGGAAGGAGGCTTCCAATGACTACAATTTTGGGTCTGCAACATGGTTTGATGGTCGCCATTCTATTTGTCTATCATTTGCAGTAACGGTAGAAAAACACAACGTACTTATATTGAGCATATATAGGTACCATTCAATTTGAAGTTAACAAGCACATTGAGCAACGGTGGTTAGTTTTTGGGGAGTCTGGGGTTTTCAAATCATACATTGATCAATGCACTGTGTTGAGAAGCAACACTAATTAATTATAGAAAAGTTGAAAAACCACGACCACCCAATCATTATTATTATTATTATTATTATTATTATTATTATTATTAATGTTGGTGTTTAGATTAACTTGCGCGTGATTTGATTAATCTCACGGACCCTGAAATTAACGACCATGCATGTAAGCCTCTAATAACCCTGAGATTTGTGGAACTCGAACTGATGATCTATAGGTAACAAATCTAGAATCTGACCAGTTGAGTTATACCCAGTGTTTTAAAACCCGGACCGGCCTGGCGGGTCAACCCGGGACTCGGCCGACCCGGGCCTAGGACCGGTCCGGGTGGAGTCAAAAACCCGCTCGGGAATTGGCCCAGGAAAACCTGGTCGACCCGGAGGGTCGACCCGGGACCTGGTCCACCCGGTCAAACTCGGGTGAGACCCGGTCAATTTTTTTTATTTTGATTGTCATTAAATGACGTCGTTTTTAGCTTTCTAAAATGCCAAAACGTTGAAGATTAATGACTGAAGAAGAACGAAGCAAAATCATTAAATCAGTAACCTAATTCCTCTTTGAAACCCAGCTGAGGAGCAGGGGACGTCGACGTCTGACCATTGATCGTGAAAAAGGGTATTGTACATGTATTGAAATGAATGGAGAGGGACACAGTGTTGAGAAACAAGAGCAAAGTGAAGATTAAAAGGGTCATCGAGAATGGCTCTAGCTAGAAGTCTTTTTTCTACAGAGATTAAAGGAGAGCCCCTTTCTGTTTTCTTGTCGGGAATGAACTGATCCTTGAAAATCCCATCTGGGTTTGAGACTTTACTAAATGGATCTGCATGCACATAGATGTTGTAAAGATTGCTGTAGCCCCGGAAAAAACGCTCCCGCAGAGGAGCAAAAGAGAGATCAGAGTTTGTAAGGAAAAGAAAGGCTATTTTAGGAGTGGGGTTCCTAGTCGATAAGTGGGAGGTAGTTGTGCAAGGCTTAAGGGCTTTCTTGAAAAGAGTAAGATCATCAAGTTTGTAAACACCCAAAGGAAAATATATATATATTTAGAGAGAGAGGGATGATGATGAATGCAGTTTTCGCTGTCGATGCAGAAATCGGCAGCGACGCAGTTTTCGCTGCCGATGCAGAGTTAGTTTGGCTGAGCATACAACATGCCTTGGGGACAAGATTGGACATGAGCACTGCGTTTCACCCTCAAACGGATGGCCAATCGGAAAGAGTCATTCAAGTCTTGGAAGACCTATTACGGGCATGTGTGCTAGCATTTGGAGGAAACTGGGAGGAACACATGGCATTGGTGGAGTTCACGTATAACAATAGTCACCAAGCCACAATAGGGATGGCCCCATATGAAGCCTTGTATGGTAGGAGGTGTAGAACTCCTTTATGTTGGGAGGAAATTGGGGACCGGAAGTTATATGGCGCAGAGTTAGTT
>Ga0325411_1001348_pt1 | contig 27353 bp, 20 predicted proteins | sample PopdelMetagenome_13_FD_206181 | JGI IMG/M metagenome (GOLD analysis project Ga0325411, IMG submission 206181) | Populus deltoides microbial communities from Bellville, Georgia, United States - Xylem-PdIQD-R4 | ecosystem: Host-associated > Plants > Phyllosphere > Stem > Wood/Secondary xylem...
TAAGGCCATCCGGGATTGGCCTACACCAAAATTGGTAAGTGAGGTAAGGAGTTTTCATGGACTTGCTAGTTTTTATAGAAGGTTTGTGAAGGATTTTAGTACTATTGCTGCACCTTTAACTGAAATTCTGAAAAAGTCTGTTGGATTCAAATGGAATGATGAACAGGATGAGGCTTTTAATTTGTTGAAAGATAAACTTTGTTCGGCACCTGTTTTAGCTTTGCCAGACTTTACGAGAGCTTTTGAAGTTGAATGTGATGCGTCAGGTATTGGTATAGGAGCTGTGTTAATGTAGGATAAGAGGCCCATTGCGTATTTCAGCGAAAAACTTAATGGGGCAGCCTTGAATTACCCTACATATGACAAGGAGCTCTATGCCTTGGTAAGAACTTTAGAGACGTGGCAACATTACCTGTGGCCCAAGGAGTTTGTGATACATTCTGATCATGAATCATTGAAGCACTTGAAAGGGCAAGGTAAGTTGAGTAGGAGACATGCCAAATGGGTTGAATTTATTGAAACCTTTCCGTATGTGATCAAGTATAAGCAAGGGAAAGAAAACATTGTGGCTGATGCACTTTCGCGCAGGTATGTTCTTTTATCTACTTTGGATGCTAGATTTCTAGGATTTGAACACATAAAAGAATTGTACAAGGATGATAGTGATTTTGCTAATGTTTACGATGCTTGCGAAACTTTGGCTTTTGGAAAGTTCTATAGACTTGATGGATATTTGTTTAAAGGGAATCGTTTGTGTGTTCCATTAAGTTCTATGCGTGAATTGCTTGTACGTGAAGCACATGGGGCATTTTGGTGTTGTTAAGACTTTGGATGTGTTGCATGAGCATTTTTATTGGCCTAAAATGAAAAAAGATATGCAACGCATATGTGATAAATGCATAACGTGTAGAAAAGCAATGTCTAGGACTCAACCACATGGCTTGTATACCCCTTTGCCTGTACCGAAAGAACCATGGGTAGACATTTCGATGGACTTCGTCTTAGGTTTACCTAGGTCAAAACGGGGTAGGGATTCCATCTTTGTAGTTGTTGATAGGTTTTCAAAGATGGCACACTTCATTCCATGTCATAAAACTGATGATGCAACTAACATTGCTGATTTGTTCTTTAGGGAGATAGTACGGCTTCACGGGGTCCCTAAGAGCATTGTTTCTGATAGAGATGTTAAGTTCCTTAGCTATTTTTGGAAGGTGTTATGGGGAAAATTGGGTACTAAACTGTTGTTTTCAACTACTTGTCACCCCCAAACAGATGGACAAACCGAAGTAATTAATAGGACCTTAACACAACTTTTGCGTGCTGTCATTCAAAAGAACTTAAAGAATTGGGAAGATTGTTTGCCATTTATAGAGTTTGCATATAATCGTAGTGTGCACTCTACTACTAAAATTTTCACCATTTGAAATTGTGTATGGATTTAACCCTTTAACTCCAATGGATTTAATTCCTTTGTCAATTGATGAAAGGGTTAGTCTGGATGGTAATCGTAAAACACAGGTGGTGAAAACACTTCATGAGAGTGTGCGGCAACATATTGAAAAGAGGAATCGTGTGTATGCGACCAAAGCCAATAAGGGGTGCAAACATGTTGTCTTTCAGCCTGGCGATTGGGTTTGGATGCATATGCGTAAGGAGAGATTTCCAGCCCATAGAAAATCAAAGCTACAACCACGAGGAGATGGGCCATTTCTGATCCGTGAGAGGATCAATGACAATGTTTATAAAGTTGATTTGTCAGGTGAGTTATGTGTTAGTGTTACCTTTAATGTTTCTGATCTTACTCTATTTGATGTAGGTGATGATTCGAGGTCGAATCCTTTTGAAGAGAGAGGGGATGATGCGGATCCGCTCAACACCAAGTGTAATCATGCCAACGACCCATTGGAGGTGCCAATTGGGCCAATCACAAGAGCTAGGGCAAAGAAGCTTAAAGAAGCATTGAATGGGCTTGTTCATAACATATGGAGCAAAATGGACCTAGAGGGGCTTGAAACATTTAAGGAGCATGAAGGACAGACTTTAATTCATCTAGTTCAGGTCCAAGAAGAGCCCAATTCGTGTGGAGCAAGGGGTTGATGTGTCCGGCCCAATACCAGCCTTGTTAGGCTTGTTTTCCTAAAGCTATAAGGATAAAAAGTCAGCAATTTATTCTCCTAATTAAGTAAGGAAGTTGGCCATATCTTATTCCTAAAGAGAGGAGGACTATTTAATGTTTTTCCTAACTTAGGAAGGAAAGTAATTAAATCAGCAACAAAGAAGGAAATTTGTTTTCTTATTTGTCCAAGTTAAACAAGGAAATCCAAGCTAATCAAGGACATCAAGGGGGCAGCAACACAAATTTTCCAAATCAAATTTCTCCTAATTTATTTTGGGACTTCTTAAGGGTGAAAAATCTGATTCTAGCATATTTAGCATGATAATTTTTGGATTTTTATTATTTTTATTATTTTCTTCTTAGTTTTTGGGCTATTATTACTTATTTGGGTCAATTGTAAGTGGGCTTCATATAAGTCCACCTATGGGGGGTCCATTAGGGTTTTCTTAAATCTAGAGTCAGTATAAATAAAGACATAACCAAACATGTAAGGTCACACAATTTTCAGATCAATAAACTTCTTTGCTGCACTCATTGTGTGTTGGTGGGATAATCTCCCTTTTTTGATTCTCTAAAGAACTGAAAACGACTTATCAAAGAACAACTGTCTTCGTCGCATCATCCTTATACTTCTCGTTCGCGAATCAATATTCGTTGGGTGGGGTTCTCCATTTCCAATAGTGCTGGTGCCTAGGTACAGGTTATCTTTATGTCACACTCCTATCAAACCTGATTTACTTGGCTTTCCAGGAATTGGTGTCTTTGCATGTGGGTTGCGTGACCACGTGATTACGAGGTTCGCATCACAAAATCAAGGCTTTTCACTCTAATAAGCTCACTAAGCCTTTTACCTCACAATTTGCTTTTTTTTTGTTCTTTAGGAACTGAAATCAACGAATCAAAGTCAGTAGCCTTCACAGTGCACTCTAATTATAATTTTTAGACTTAAGAATCAATAAATATACTGAAAACAAAGCAAAACAAAACTACAATTATGATTTTGCGAGTAGCAATGCAAATTCGTACGAATTGTGGACGAAACAAAGACACGAAGTAAAACAGAAGCAAATATTAGCTAAAAGAGTTACTTGACTCTTAAATAACCCAAATATAATAGAAACAAAAAGATTTGGACAAAACTAAACAGTAAGACTCATGTTTTGAAACTTGACGCAAATCTAACCTGTTACGCAATTTTTACGTAACATAATTGAAACCCAGACCAAACGATCTTGAAATAACCTCAAATTTAATATTTAGGATTATAATACTAAACAAACAACAAAAATCAATTCATAGGTTGTTCTTTTATGTCTAGGTACCCAAACCACTTGTATGATCAATTTGCGGCAGAATTGAACCTCTAATTAAAACCTCCAGAAGCCAATATCAAAATAAGCCCAAATATAATATATGATGCGATCTTATATCATTACGAAAAACAAGCCTAACAAGGTTGGTATGGGGCTGGACACATCAGCCCTTTGTTCCACATAAATTGGGCTTTTCTGGACCTGAATTAAATGAATTAGAGGCTGTCTTTCATGCTCCTTAGATGTCCCAAGCTCCTCTAGGTCCATCTTGCTCCATATGTTCTGTACAAGCCTATTCAATGCGTCTTTAAGCTTCTTTGCCCTTGTAATTAGCCCAATTAGCACCTCCAAAGATTCGTTGACATGATTATGCTTGGTGTTGAATCCCTACCTTGTTTTCACCTAGATAAATGTAAGACAGAGTCCATCAAAATGTCTAGCCATGATTCCTTAGGTACAGGCAAAGGGATATACAAGTCATGTGGTTGAGTCCCAAACTTTGTTTTCCTACAAGTTATGCATTTATCATATATGCATTGCACATCTTTTCACATTTAAGGCCAAAAAAATACTCATTGTCCACACTATTATCACCGCACGAGCGTACTTTCTTCACTCCTTGAGTTTTACTTCCACTCTCAATCACTTGCCGATCAAACTACTTGGACGCCCCAAAAGTAAGTGACTAGCATGTATTGGGATGACATCACACATAACCTCATCAGAATACTTCCCAATAGCAAACACAATCAATACTTGATTAGTAACGTTCACTTCACCACATTCATTCAATCATTGCAATCTATAAGGTCTAGGATGCTTAATACAACTCAGATTCAATTTCTTCACAAATGTGTCATTAGCTACATTAGCACAACTATCTCTATTGATTATCATGCTAATACCTTGATTTGGATGTGACATCGAGTGTGAAATATGTTTTCCCGTTGCTGATATACATCATCTTCTTTGATTTGCATGTTCAGCGCACGTCTTATAACCAAAGCCTTCCCTTCAACAAGATATCCAATCTCCTCATCACTACAATCCACCAAACGTGGCATCTCTTCACTTTCAGATTTTTCACTTTAAAATTCAACCTCCCCATTGTCTGTAGTAAGCATAACTCTTCGGTTTGGACACTGCGATGCATTGTCACCCTTCCCATCCATATGAGCATCCTTTTTGGCCTTAAGTGGTTCGGCCTTTGCATAAGGCTTTGGTTGGACAACCCCTTCTCTTTTTAGATTCGGCCTTCATGTTGAGGAAGATGAAGTCCAATTGGTTTGAAAACATGTATTGCCCTTTCTCTTTATTTGCTTCTCCACCTTTGTTGCCATATGGACCATGTCCTCCAATTATACACAATGTTGTAATTGTAGAACATTCGCAATGTCCCTATTAAGTCCATTTCGAAATCTAGCCATAGTAGCTTCCTTATCCTCAATCACATTAGCCCGATTCATTATGATCTCCATCTCCTTGAAATACTCATCCACGAACCTAGAACCCTGATTCAAACCTTGGAATTTCATATGCAAATCTCTATAATAGTGGTTAGGCACAAATCACATTCTAATCAACACTTTCATCTCCTCCTACTACGCTACCGGCCTCTCTCCACTCCTTCTCCTTCTAATCACATTTTGATCCCACCAAATCAGTGCATAATCTGTGAACTCCATGACTACCAATTTTACCTTCTTCGACTCGAATAGTTATGCCGATAAAAATCCAATCTACCTTGCGTAATCTGTGAACTCCATGACTACCAATTTTACCTTCTTCGACTCGAATAGTTATGCCAATAAAAATCCAATCTACCTTTTTCTCCCACTTCAAAGAAGCCTCGGGATCATTTTTACATTGAAAAGAAGGTATTTTTAGTTGCATAACATCCAAAATCACCATCTAAATCATCATGTCCCCCAACACTATGAAAATTTCCCAATTGGTCGAATTGGCCCCTAGTTCTATTCCCAAAATCCCTTCGGTTTCTAGGCTGTCGAAAACTTTCTAGATGGCCTATGGTCCCAACCTCAAAACCATCATCACTAATATCATCAACTTCCTCCTAAAAAAGGATAATCAGCCCATCTTGGCTTTTCGGCCCTACTTCCACTGTTTGCTTTCGGTTCAGCCCCAACCTTCCTCACGTCTTGGTCGTTTGTACCAGCCTCGTTGCCACGTCTCTCCACCCTATCAAGTCTGTCACACATGGTCCCCATCACAAAATTCATCATCTCCATCATCTTAAGTTAAGGAAAGTTTCTTTCAAGTTTCACACACCAACATCTATCTTGTGTAAGAAGTTGAAGCGTGTTAAGGGTGTTTTGAAAGACTTTAATAAGTTCTTCTCTAAGATTCTGAAGAGGGTTTTGATGGCAAGGAAGGCTATAGAGGATGTTTAATGTCTAATGCATCAAATTACTAAGTGGCGACTCCCATTCCCGCTTTTCACAAATAAAAGACAAGAATTCCTTGTCTTCTTATATTTCTTGATTGCCACATACATGATGAAGTGGAATATGGTCGCGACACCGCACACGTGTGACAGAATGACGACTCCATTGGGGACCTTGTGGACTAAAGATTGTTTTTGTCTGATTTTTTTATTTGGTTTTGGGTGTATTGTTAATATGCATTTCCTTTTGTTATTTTCTTATATGCTTTGAATTTTGTACATATTTGTTCATGCATTGTATATAATTACCTCATGCATCACACTTTAATTTTTGGGAAGCACACACAAGCTTATAAGTTAGGTGAGGGATTAGGGATCTGTCATATGACTATTGGTCAGGGTTTAGATGCATGAAACATTCAACTCATATTTGAGTGCGTGCTTGGTAATGGTAGGCATACGTGCCTTAACTATTTCTTGCAACGCTCCCACACTGTCTTTACGAAGACCATCACTGGGTAGATATAAGACCAATTTGAGACCAAGTAGAAAGTCTATCCATCATGTAATGGCCTAGACTTAGAGTATGAGCTACCTAATGTGCATGTACATACATTTGCATTCATACACATACATCCGTTCATTGTAAATAACATACATACATCCATCAGGTTGAAATATAGGCCCCTTAAAAATCTACAACACCCAACTTCGAACGAGAAACATGGAAGATGAAGAGCGCACTCACCATGACACCTATTTTTAAGAAGAGTTGGAGTCTCTAAAGACAAGCGTGGTTCGCCTCACTAGCTTACTTGAGCAAACACCGAGAAATACCTATGGTGAAGGTCCTTCTAACCAACCGGTCACCTTTAATTAGACTCCGACAACAACTCAGCTCAAAGAAAGAATAAGTGAACATGGTCAAGGGCCTCAACATAATCCAGCATTTGTGCAGTGAGCGACACCTGCACCAGCCCCAACAGTCATGGATGCATTTGCCAACGAGTCCCACAAGGCCAAGTCATCTGATAACATTGATCAAGATAAGATGGAGGCGTGGGAAGCTAGAATTAGAGTCATGATCCAATACGGGCAGCAGAGATATCTCTGGTCCTAAATGTGGTTGTCCCGAAGAAGTTTTGTGTTCTTGAGTTTATCAAATATAGTGGAACACAATGCCCCATGACTCATCTCAAGTCCTACTGCAATAAAATGGCAAAAGTAGTACATGATGAAAAACTACTGATGCACTTTTTTCATGATAGCGAGCTTAAGTGGGGCAACATTGAGCTGGTGCATGATATTGGACAACATAAAAATCCGAAGATGGAAAGATCTGGTGGATGCTTTTGTCAAGCAGTACAAGTATAACATGGACATTACTCCCGACAGAACCATCTTTTCCAATCTAGAGAAAAACGATAAAGAAAGCATAAAGGAATACGCTTAAAGATGGCGGGAATCAACTACTTAAGTGCATCCTCCACTTCTGGATAAAGAGATGGTCACTTTATTTGCCGACACACTCAAAGCGCCATATTATGAGCATGTGATGGGTAGTTCGGCCCAGCAATTCATGGACGCTATAGTAGTGAGTGAACACATAAAGTAAGGCATCCAGAGTGGTAGAATTTCTGCACCCACCAAGAAAAGAGGCTTCGAAATGAAGGAGGTCAACCGTGTTGAAAATGGCTACAGGGGTAGGAAAAACTCATCCCAAAACTACCACACTCCATCCTAAATTGCCAACATAAAAAAACCTAAGCCCCAAAACTTTCAAGCCAAAAACCAAATTGGAAATTACCAAAGGATCCAAGAACAACTACCTCCATTACTGCTACCCTTGAATGAGATGTACCAAAAGCTAATAGCTTTGGGCATGTAGCTCCTGAACCTTTGACGCCTTTGCAGCCACCTTACCCTAGCTTGTACAAACCAGAGCTCACTTGTGAATACCATGTTGGTGTTGCCCGACAGAGCATGCATACTTGCAATGCCTTCAAGAGAAAGCTTTTGCAATTAATCAAGGCAAGGTGGATAGCATTTGAAGACACTTCTAATGTGAACACGAACCCTCTACCTAATCATGCTTGAAATGGTAGATCAGAAATGCACTAGTGATAGAATGTTCGGGAAATTCGAAAGCATCGATGGTCCAAATAGGGTGTGAAAAAGGCAGCATAAATTTTGAAGTACTCGAATTTCAACCACAGTTTTTTTATCCTCATCAAGAGCTGTTGTTGGGAGGCCAGCCTAATAAATCATTTATCAAAATATAAGGATGAAGCCTGCCCTTTTATTGTCTTTTGTTTGATCATGTCTGTTTTAACTTGTTTCAGTCTTGTTGGTATTTTGGCTCATAACACCACAAGAATTTCTTTGTCAAATGAGCCCTTGTTGTTGAACAAATCGTGTGTTTTCTTGTGTTCATGATATGCCTCTATTTTTGTGATTGTTTCATACTTACACAAGCATGCTCTTTACCCAAACCATTGCACCAAGAATTCTTCGTTGTGTTTCCAAAACCGTGCATGATCTCACATGTTCACAAGGATTTTTAGGAATTCAAAGTTTTAGTACAAGACATAAATCATAGTGGTGTTTGTTTCAAACAAGTTCTGGAAATTCAAGTAATCCTTTAGAAAGATAATCAAACATCTAGAAAACCTAAAGGACAACCCAAAACTTCAAAGCTGAGCTTCACTAAGAAAACATTTTACATATTCACTTGAAGGCAAGGCTTACTGATCCTAAATACATATATTTGAAAAGAGGAAGGGTCATCTTTGATAATCTTTTCACGAGGCTAAAATATATCCTTTGCAATTCCCTTTTGAGTCTAATGTTTTTTTTTTAGAAAAATAACCTTAGCTAGGATGACACCCCACACTGGGAGACAAGTGTGAGAGATATACAAAAATCCTCAATAATTAGAAGTGCCCAAACAACACTGAGGGGCATGAAAAGAAAATTCTCAATGGTCAAAGGTGCCCAAACAAAGTCCGGGGGGCATGAAGAAAAAAATCCAAAGAGTCCAAAAGATTTGAGTTTTCCAAAATAACTGATATGATGATGCTCAACCAAGTGAAGAAAGAAAAAAAAAACAAACGAAAAGCTCAAGCCCGATACTAGGGGGCATGATAAACCATTTTGGAAATAAATTCAAATAACAAAAGGTTAGGAAACAAGCACTAGTGATCCTTAGTCTTGAAATCCTTTAAACACCTTTTGGGCTTACAAATATTCTTTTCTTCATAACCAATAGCCAAAGCCCATGTTACGTGCCTAATCAAGCCCTTTTTTATCAAGGACAAGCAATCAAGATCGGTAGGCAATACTTTCCCACACAAAACAAGCTTTATTATTCATGCAAATAAAATAATGCTTTGAAGATTGGTTCTTTGAAACCCTCGGATTGAATCTTGAACTATTTTTTACCACCAAAACATCACTATGCATTTTCACCAAAAGCAAAACAAAGATTATTTCATCACTTATAAAAACTTGTCCATAGGAATCACTTGAATTTCTACATAATGAGTTTGCTTTAAATCGATGTCAAAATGATTTCTGTGTCTGGAATAGGTTTGAAATTCCAAAAAAAAAAAAATTAACCTGCAGGAAAGCAACTTGTAAAATACCAAATCTTCCTTCACATAGCCTCATTCTAAATTGAACACTTGGGGGCATGATCAAGCTGGGGGTAAAAAAAAAACACATGGTAGGACTGGCTCCATTATTCTCATTCTAAGAAAAATATCGGGCAGAATTGGCAACATTTTAGATAAAGATTGGAGAACAAGGAAATATGATAATATCAAACCCTTCCAAGAGGCCAAGGTTATTATATGACTCGAGTAAGCAAGAGTGAAAAGGCCATCGAAGATAACTACCAAGAATCAAACTTTTGAGAAAAGAAAGACTCCATGAAGAAAAGGGGGACCTATATTTCTCAAGTAAAGTATACATGTATATTGATCATCATGCATTGCTTTTTATCATTGACAGATCAGTGTTTCACCATCACTTCTTAGGTAGTGCGTTCCCTAACCCTACCTCCCTCTAGTGCGCCTGTGAGCCCTCATCCCTTAGGTAGTGTGTTTTCTAACCCTACCTCCCTTCAATGCGCCTTTGAGTCCTCATCTCTTAGGTAGTGTGTTTTCTAACCCTATTATCCTTTCAATGCGCCTTTGAGCTCCACCTCTTTTCGAGTGCGCCTTTTAGCTCTCACTTCTTGGGTAGTGCATTTTCTAACCCTACTTTCAAGTGCACCTTTAACCCTCATCTCTCGGGTAGTGGGTTTTTTTTTCCTTAAGCATTTCAAAAATCTTTTAATTTAACTAGAAAAACCTTTATGTTTTTCCGAGGAGTGCGCTTTCTAGCCCTCACTACAAATACTTTCAAAACAATTCATCATTTCTTGATATGGTGAGTCTGTTATATCTCTTTTTTTTTCTTTACAAAGTTTACTATCTAAAATCTCTTCCGAAACTTAGTATTGTAAAGAGAGGGGCAACTGTCATAACTCATTTTTGGGTTATGATGTGGACCAGCCCAGAAACACAAGCAAAGACCTATTACATGTTCCAAATGGTCCAATGACTCGGTCCAAGATAAAGGCATTGAAAGAGGCATTGAATGCATTGGTTTTGAATGTTTCAACCAAGTTAGAATTGAAAGGTCCATTAGAGTATCAAGAGGAGACCCTAGTACATCTTATCCATGTGCAAGAGGGGTCCAACACAACCTTATTTGGGCCATGAGGTGAGGACAACAAAGGAAACAAAAGAATCCTTCTACAACTTGGAAACAACATGGGTGGCTACCTATTCCTTTTGTTTATAGGATTAAGGGGCTGCATGGAAGGCTATAAATAAGCCTTGAATCAGTTCTGTAATATTTTACTTTCCTTCTCTTCTTCTCATGACAGAACATGGATTTAATATTATGGGCTTTGTTTTATTTTGTTAGCTACAGCCCAAGGCTTGTTTATGCTTAATTAATACTTTGTTTTCAGTTAGGATCCAAGACTTGTTTGGATTAAGTTATGGGCTTTTCAGTTTATGGTTTTGGGTCAGTTTTGAGTGGACCTCATTTAAGTCCACATAAGGGGTCCATTAGGTTTAACTTTTCAAGAACTATTTAAACTCATATAAGCCAAAATTTCGGCAGCTTTTGATGATAATTACTTCTGAATTTTTCAGTTTTAACGTGTAAGAGTGATTCTTGCATTCTTCAGTTCTTGAACGAACAAAATCTGACTTATCGAAGATTAACTAGCTTCGTGACGTCATTCTACTCAATCCAATAGTGTTGGTGTCTTGGGACAGGTTTTTCATTGTGTCACACTCCTATCAGACCTATTTCGGCTTTCCGGGATCAGATCTCAATCTTGATTGTGGGTTATGTAACCACGTAATCATGAGGTTCACATCAGGTTATTACCCAAATTCATTTTCTCTTTCAAAAATAAAAAAAAATTCGAACTAAAAATAAAAAATTCAAAAAAATAATAACAGTGAGAAGAGGATGCCAGAGCGCTCAAAAAATGACTAGAAATTGGTTGAAGATGTTAAAAAATATAAAGATTGAAATTTGACAGTATATTTTTGATAGATGAAGAGCTTTGTTGACAAAGAAAATTCATTTTGAAGAAGAAAAGTCCAAAAACAAATATTTATAAACAATATTAAATTTAATTGGAGGTTTAATTGAATTTATGGAGGGTTTCATTGCAAGAAAATTTGATTTTTTAAGTCAATTTGAGCTTTAATTGGAAGAAATTAAAGTTCAGGGGTCAAATTATAATTTTTAAGAGTTGATTTGGTCAAATTAGGGGTTTAATTACATAAATATTAAAGTTTAATGGCCACTTGGGGGCTTGATTAAATAAACTCAAAACCAAGGACCAAACTGGAAACATGCACTGAAATCTGGGGTTTGAATTGAATTTTGTCAGGGGTGAAATTGAACAAAATGAAAGTTTGAGGCCAATCAGGGGTGTAATTAGAGATTAATCACAAATTAAAGGACTAAAGTGTAGTTGATATAAAATTACTATTCATCTTCTTCTCCAGCGAGGCTGGTTGAGTGGCCACCTTCCCAGGGCATTTGACGCCTCATTTCTTCACCAAATTGGATGAAACATACACGCAAACGATCCCGTGACACCTTAATACACGCTAGTGTAAACCGTTCGGGCTGATCAAGGCCTCAGAAGTGGTGGCACCGCCCTAAAGTGGCTAACTCGACCACCATGTTTCCTATACAAAACTGACAGCTCATCATTGCTACTTTGAGCCAATGGTTAGGATGCTTTTGGGTCGATCCAAAGGCCAATATTTGGCACCTGAAGATACAAAGTATCCCTCTTCCATTGCCTATAAATAGATTTGATTTTCATGGTCTAGAGGTGGAGAAATTTGGGTCCAAAATCAACTAAAAACCGACCTCCAACACCCGGTTTCTGCCATCATCTCTCTCTCTCTCTCTCTCTCTCTCTCTCTCTCTCTCTGTCGTTCCAGTCGCCGTCATAGTTATTAAATCCATCTTGGGGGTTGACCCGGCCAAAGGGCCGGGTCCCGGGTTTCATGGGGCAACCTAGATCAACCCGGAAAATTTTAAAAAAATATTTAAAGTTTTAATATTTCATATGAAAAAATTAAGAAAAAACTCATGTAAATATAGGCTATAAATATTGTAAATAATGAAGTTTAAAAGAATATTTTAAAAAACAATTTATCCCACATTGAAAAAATAATTTTTTTCTTAGGAACATAGAGTCTATATGCTAAAAAGTTTCAAATCCCATATTGAAAAAATATAACTTTTTTCTTGTGAACATAGAGTATATATACAAAAGAGCTCAAATCCCACAATAAAAACATACTATTATCCATTTAAATTGAAGTATTTAAACTAAAAGGTTTTTTTATCCCACATTGAAAAAACATGACTTTTTTCTTGGAAATATAAAGTATATATACTAATGGATTTCAAATCCACATTGAAAAAACATAACTTTTTTCTTGTGAACATAGAGTATATATACGAAAGGGTTTCAAATTCCACATTGAAAAGATATTGTGTTATCATTTTAAGTTGAAGTATTTAAACCAAAAAGTTTTTTATCCCACATTGAAAACACATGATTTTTTTATGGGAAACATAGAGTATAGATACTAATGGGTTTCAAATCCCACATTTGAAAAAAAAAACACCGGGTCTCGCCTGAATTTGCTCGAGTCGCCCGAGACATGGGTCGACCCGCCTGGTCGATTGGGTTTGGCAGAGTCATTGTACCAGCCAGTCTTTTGAAAAATCTGGATCAGTCTAGCCACCAGGTTGATCAGGTCTTAGGTCGACTCGCCGGGCTGGTCCGAGTTTAATAACTATGGTCGCCGTAACACGCTACCATTAGCCCGTCCGCCACCCTATCCACCACAGCAACACCACTGAGAACAACCACGAGCATCACCGTGAGCCCCCAGGTCAGCTTCCTTATTCTTCTTCTTCTTCTTCGTCTTCTTCTCCAGCCGCGTCCTCCACTATTCTGCGTGAACAGTGGAGACTGAAAAGATACTATATTATCCTTTTAAATTGAAGTATTTAAACTAAAAGGTTTTTTATCCCACATTGAAAAAACATGACTTTTTTCTTGTAAATATAGAGTATATATATACTAATGGATTTCAAATCCACATTGAAAAAACATAACTTTTTTCTTATGAACATAGAGTATATATACGAAAGGGTTTAAAATCTCATATTGAAAAAATACTATGTTATCATTTTAAGTTGAAATATTTAAACAAAAAGGTTTTTTATCCCACATTGAAAACACATGATTTTTTTATTAGGAACATAGAGTATATATACTAATGGGTTTCAAATCCCACATTTGAAAAAAAAAACACCAGGTCTTGCCTGAATTTATTCGGGTCGCCCGAGACATGGGTTGACCTGCCTGGTCGATTGGATTTGGCCGAGTCGTTGCACCAGCCAGTCTTTTAACAAATCCGGACCAGTCTAGCCACCAGGTTGATCAGGTCTTGGGTCGACCCGCCGGGCCGGTCCGGGTTTAATAACTATGGTCGTCGTAACACGCTTCCACAGCAACACCACCAAGAACAGCCACGAGCATCACCGTGAGCCCCCAGGTCAGCTTCCTTATTCTTCTTCTTCTCCAGCCGCGTCCTCTACTATTCTGCGTGAGTAGTGGAGAGTGAATTAATTCACTCTCCACTGTTTACTGGGCCAGGCAGCGCCGACCTAGACCAAAATTATTGGGCCGAGTCCGGTGCAGTCCATAATTTCCAAAACCAATCCTTTTGAAAATTTTGTGATTATCCCGCATATTTTTTTTGAATCAATTTTGCTTAATATTGTTTTGTATTTTTATACCGTAAAGATACAAATATGGTATTAAAATACACGGTTTTCATCAAAACATTGTAAAAATTTATAAAAGAAAAAAAATATTTTATTTTCATGCATATGACCAAGTCTCTCAAAGTTAAAAAAAAATCATATTGTTTTTTCATAAAGAAAACACAAAAACAAATTCAAAGATATGTTTTAGCATGTATTTTGGCTTTAATAACAAATTTATTAGAGCCATGAGAACTAGGCCTTTATTCCAAAAAAATATTTTGTTTTCATTCAATATATTGGATTATGAATTTTACATGTAAAATATATTTCTGATATTAAAAAGGTATTTCTTTTGTTAACATAGAACGATCAGGTTTTTTTACCTGATAAGATAAAGATCTCCTTACCGAGTTCTTTTCTTAAACCTTAGACAAACCAATAATTAGAAAACACGACAATACCTTAGTATTTTTATCAGACAATCAAATAATGCAGCCTACCTTAGGTAGGGCGTATTTGGGGTTCTAATACCTTCCCTTTATGCAACCAGTCCCCGTGCCTGATCTCTAAGACCAGTTAGGGTTCCTAGTGACCAAAATACTAAGTGGCGACTCCCATTCCCGCTTTCCACTAATAAAAGACAAGAATTCCTTCTCTACCCCATTTTCCCGATTACCTCAAACCTACATGATGAAGTGGACGCATTCGCCAGTGACGCCGCACACATGCGACAACAAGGATAGAATAATTGTTTCCACACATGGAAACTATGTTGTTGCCCATTAAATATCCTTGCAAGATTAGAAAATTCCCCAAACCACTTGCCATATCCTTTTAGGGAAAAAAATCCTAGCCAAATAGGAAGTCCACAAGTCAAAAGAAAGTAAATAACAAAATTCGTGCAGCTTTTGTTAACCAGTATTTCAATGCCTTCCCGAACTTCGATAGACCTGACATTTTAAACCAATACAGTAAAATCGGTCTTGAGACTGCATGTAAAATTTCAGCCCGATCCAACAATCAGATTGATAATTATGATTGTTGCCATAAAACTAGAAAGTTGCGCATTTTACGTCAGAATCCAAATCTGATTTTTTTTCATTGCCCAGATTGTATCATTCCCTCTCTCTTCAAGATGATTCATCCTCGAATCATTAACAGGGATAAGGGACCAAGTTTTAGCCTCTTTTTGAAGCCTTTGGAGTTCTTTTCTTGTCAACAATCGATGCCAACAACTTTGGATGAAAGTAGCAGCCCTTCTCTTTCTTCGATCATCATTGCGGTGTTTTTGTTCCTCTCTTTTTGAAGCTTGGTGGGCATCAACTAATGTCATTAACACATCACATTCTTGCTACATCTCCCTTAGAATACATGATAAACTCTTGGGTTTTTTTTAGAACACTAATCTCTTTATTTCTCTCCCTTTCATACCACCTCTCCTTTTGAATCCTCCTCTTCTTTTGCCACAATACCTCATTAAAATACATGAAATCGTGATTGTAATACTCCTTTGGCATTTTTTTATATTAGAACCTAAAACGAAAGCTAATGATAGTAAAAAAGTAAGAAGACATTGAGGATTGAAAACTGACCCAAAATCACAAGGACTTTCAGTTGACGAATGTAACAAACCTTTTTAGACCCAAAAAAGGACTAGTGTGAATCTCATGATCACATGGTCACGCAACTCACAATCAAGAGTGAGATCCGATCTCAGAAAGCCAAAAAAGGTCTGACAGGAGTGTGACACAAAGAAAACAATATTGGAATGAAGTAGAATGACGACACGAATCCAGTTAATCTTCGATAAGTCAGATTCAATTTGTTCAAGAACTGAAGAATGCAAGAATCACTCTTGCACGTTAAAACTAAAAAATTCAGAAGTAATATCCATCAATGGCTGCCAAAATTGTGGTTACATAAGTTTAAATAGTTCTTCAAAAATTAACTCTAATGGACCCCTTTTATGGACTTATATGAGGTTCACTCAAAACTGACCCAAAAATCCTAAATTGAAAAGCCCATAACCTGATCCAAACAAGTCTTGGATCCTAACTCAAAACAAAGTTTTATTTAAGCCCAAACAAGCCTTGGGTTGTAGTAGGATTCTTCTGTTTCCTTTGTTGTCCTCGCACCATGGCCCAAATAAGGTTGTATTGGGCCCTTCTTGCACATGAAAAAGATATACTAGGGCCTCCTCTTGATGCTCTAATGGACCTTTCAAATCTTACTTGGTTGAAACCTTCAAAACCAATGCATTCAATGCCTTTATCTTGCACCATTTAGAACATGTAATGGGTCCTTGCTGGTGTTTCTGGGCTGGTCCACATCATCCCTCTCTCCTCAAAATGATTCGACCTTAAATCAAAAACTGTGTCAAATAACGTAAGATCAGCAACATTAAATGTAGCACTAACACCATACTCACCTGAAAGATCAATTTTGTATACGTTATCATTGATTCTCTCTGAAACCTGAAAAGGACCATCATCACGAGGCTGTAATTTTGATTTTCTTTTGTTAGGAAATTGTTCCTTTCACATGTGCACCCAAACCCAATCACCGAGTTGGAAAACAACCTCTTGACGTCCCTTGTTTGCTTTAGAAGCGTAAAGTCTATTCTTTTTCTCTATTTGCAGTCGAACTCCCTCATGGGAGTTGTCTCATCATCTTTTCCTTCCTGTCACCATCGTGACATCTAAACTTACCATTTCTTCAAAAGGTAAAGGAATTAAGTCCATAAGAGTTAGTCGATTAAACCCATAAATAATTTCAAAAAGAAAAAAACCAGCGGTTGAATGCAAGGTTCTATTATAAGGAAACTCAACGAAAGGCAAAAATTCTTCCCAACTTTTCAAATTTTTTTGAATTACAAGACACAATAGTTGGGATAATGTTTTACTCACTATTTCAGTTTGTCCATTTGTTTGAGGATGACACGTTGTCGAAAATAATAGTTTAGTTCCCAAATTTCCCCATAAGGTCTTTCAAAAGTAGCTAAGGAACTTAACATCATGATCTGATACTATACTCCTAGGAATGCCATGTAAACATACAATCTCCCTGAAGAACAAGTCTGCGATATAAGATGCATCATCTATTTTATGACATGGAAAGAAATGCGTCATTTTAGAAAACCTATCAACCACAACAAAAATAGTCTCTACCTTTCTTTGACCTAGGTAAACCTAAAATAAAGTCCATAAAGATATCTACCCAAGGTTCAATAGGCACAGGCATGCAGGTGTACTCTAGATTTTGCCTTTCTACAAACAATGCACTATTCACAAATTTGTCACATCCATTTTCATCTTTGACCAATAGAAATGCTCATGCAATACATTCAAGGCTTTCGCAACCCTAAAGTGACTCATTAAACCACCCTTATGTGCTTCACGAACAAGCAATTCACACAAAGAACTAGCAAGAACACACAACTATTCTGTTTTAACAAATAACCATCCATCAAATAAAACTTACCAAAAGCCGAATGTGCACATGCATTATAAATCTCAACAAAGTTAGAATCATTATCATACAATTCCTTCACATACTCAGAGCCTAGAAATCTAGTATTAATGGTGTTTAAAAGAACATACATGCGTGAAAGTGCATCAGCTAATATGTTCTTTTTGCCTTGCTTATACTTGATTACGTAAGGAAGAGTTTCAATGAATTCAACACATTTTGCATGTCTTCTATTCAACTTACCTTGTCCTTTCAGATGTTTCAAGGACTCATGATCTGAATGGATTACGAACTCTTTTGGCCACAAGTAACGCTGTCATGTCTCAAGGGCTCTTACCAATGCATAGAGTTCTTCGTCATATGTGAGATAGTTCAAGGTCGCTCCAGTTAACTTCTCACTGAAATACGCAATAGGTCTCCAATCCTGCATCAAAACAACACTTATTCCCATTCCAGACACATGATAATCTATTTCAAATGTGATGCAAACCTCGTGATCACGTGGTCAGGCAACCCACAATCAAGATTGAGATCTGATCCCGGAAAGCCGAAATAGATCTGATAGGAGTGTGACACAATGGAAACTTGTCCCAAGGCACCAACACTATTGGAATGAGTAGAATGACTCCATGAAGCCAGTTAATCTTTGATAAGTCAAATTCAGTTCGTTCAAGAGCTGAAGAATGTAAGAATCATTCTCACACGTTAAAATTGAAAACTTCAGAAGTAATAATCATCAAAGCTGCCGAAATTTAGGATACATGTGTTTAAATAGTTCTTAAAAGTAACCATAATGGATCTACCATTGTGGGCTGAATTGACCTCCATACAAAACTGACCCAAAAACCCTAAACTGAAAAGCCCATAACATGATCCAAACAAGCCTTGGATCCTAACTCAAAACAAAGTTTTAATTAAACCCGAACATGAAAGAAAATAATAAAAATAACTAATTTGTCATTAAATACCACTAGCCCTTCTTTCCTTGTGTATCTAGGATGAATAATGAATCCTTATAAGAAAAAGGATTCTGAAACATTAATGAATCCTTGCCACACTACGAGATTATATTGCAGCTCATTAAAGATCCTTGTGGAACTAGGAAATTTCCAAAACCAGCTGCCATATCCTTGTAGGAAAAGAATCTTAACCAAATAAGAAGTCCACAAGTCAAATGGAAGTAAATAACAAATTTCGTATAACCTCTGTTGACTAGTATTGTAGTGCCTTTCCGAACTCCGATTGACCTGCAATGTTAACCCAAGGTAGCACAACATGTCTGGAGAGTCAATATAAAATTTTAGTCCGATTCAACGGTCGGATTAAGAATTATGATTGTTGCTATAAACCTAAACTGATGCGGTTTTTATACCAAAATCCGAATTTAACCTTACTTGCGTCGTATCACAAGGCTTCTCGATATCAAAATGCTTTTGTAAAGTCAGTTAAAGCCAAAGCAGGTGCAGAATATAATTTCTCTTCCAAAAAAACAAAAGCTAATTCTTTTTCCTCCCCCCGTTTAAACCTAACTGACTTTTTAACAACTTCATTTAAGGGTCAGCTATTGTCCTAAAATCTTCACAAATCGCCTGAAAAAACTAGTTAACCCATGAAAACTCCTTACCTCACTTACCGATTTGGGTGCAGGCCAATTCCAGATGGCCTTAACTTTCTCCTCATCCATCTTGATACCCTGTAGAGTTACAACATAGCCAAGAAACATAATTTCTCTCCATACAAAAGGCATACTTTTTAAGATTAGCATATAATTTCTCACTACGCAACACACTAAGTACATTACACAAATGATCAAGATACTCGGTTAAGTTGCTATAGATTAGAATGTCATTAAAATACACAACCACAAACTTACCTATGAATACGCGCAACACATGATTCATTAAACACATAAACTTACTAGGTACATTTGTAAGTCCAAACGACATTACCAACCATTCATACAAACCATGCTTCGTCTGAAATGTAGTTTTCCACTCATCACCTTCTTGCATCCTAATTTGATGGTACCCACTTTTCAAGTCAATTTTAAAGAAAATATAGGATCCATATAACTCATCTAACATGTCATCAAGCTTGGGAATGGGGTGTCTATACTTTACCGTTATGTTGTTGATGGCTCGGCAATCAACACACATCCTCCATGTTTCATCCTTCTTTGGCACAAGTAGCACGGGTACAACACACGGGCTGTTACTCTCACGAGTATACCCCTTTTCCATCAGCTCATCAACTTGCCTTTGAAGCTCCTTCGTCTCCTCAAGATTGCTTCTATAGCCTGGTCAGTTCGAAATTGAAGTTCCGGGTATGAAATCAATCTGATACTTTGTCCCCCTCAATGGTGGTAATCCGCTAAGAGTAAACTAAATTTTTCGCACAGAACTTCATAAACATATTTTCCAATATAAAATGGAACCACAACTTGTTTAGTCACTTTCACTTTACCACTATCATTCAACCATTGCAATTTATATGGTTTAGCATGCTTAAAAGTACACAAATTTAGTTTACTAACAAGGGTGGTACACAAACATTAACACAACTTCCACTATCTATAATTAAATTACACATATTGCTTTGTATATAACAACGTGTACGGAAGATGTTCTCCCTTTGTTAATTAGTTTCATCTTCCCTGACCTAAACTTGAAGTGTTTGCCTTATAACTAAGGACTCCTCAACCAGTAATGCTAACTCATCTCCATCACTATTCTTTAATGATGACATGCCTTCACAATCAGATCTGTCACTTTCAGATTCAATATCACCATTATCTCTAATCATCATGATTCTCTTGTTTGGACACTCTGAAGCATAATGTCCATGTCCCTTACACCTGAAACATTTAACATCACGAGTATGTTTAGATTGAGTTTCAGATTTACCTTTGGCACCAGTAGGGGTATTGACACGATCAAAAGATTGATGTCTTCTCCCAAGTGCAGGAGTGTCGAAGTAATAAATAACCCGGCAAGAGTTGCTAGTAGGACAACTCTTAGAGGAGCGACCATGTTGGGGTAAACTTTTAGATGAATCGGAGTTTGGAAACAACTTGTGATATAAGTCAGAATAGGCTGTATGAATTTTGTTATTTACTTTCTTTTGACCTATGGACTTCCTATTTAACAAGGATCCTTTTCCTATGAGGATGTGGCAGCTTGTTATGGGAATCTCCTAGTTCTACAAGGATCTTTAAGGTGATGTAACATAGTTTTCAAGTATGGCAAGGATTAATTTATGTTTTAGAATCCTTTTCTTACAAGGATTCCTTATTCATCATAGTTATACAAAGAAAGAAGGGTTGGTACTATTTAATGATATTTTGGTTTCTTGGAAGGAAACTAAATTGGTACCTATAAAAGAAAGAGATTTTTTTGGATAAGGTAAAGTATATTAACCAAAAAATAGTGAAATACAATAAAGGGTAAAAACCCTACAAGGGGTACTAGCAGACAAACCCGCTTACCTTAAACAAAAGCAAAAGCAATATACACAACCAGCGTAAATCTCGGGAACTAGGAGAAAATGTCCTAAAAATCCAATAAAGAAATCAAATAGGATTGAGAATATCATCAGAAAATACCCATATGATATTCAACCTTCTATTAGTAATCAAAGAAGCCATATTACGAATACATTTAACTTTTGAAACAATACAATTTACAATGTCTCTAAAAACCATCAAACTAGTATGAGGAGCATAACCATGAAGACGAGCATTCCTCTCCCTCCAAATATAACAAATGACAGAAGCTAATATCAATCTTGTAAGCACATAATTAAAAAAGCGATCTCTTAAATTAGAAAGCTGAGAGATAGTTCTAACCTAAGAACAACGGCGAAAGGGAATGAGACATCTGGAGCATGTATCAAACCAAATGTGATAGGAGAATGGACAATATAAGAATAAGTGATCAACATCTTCCCTATCACCTCTACATAAATGGCATTAGATAGTTTGAATAACAACACCATAACACCTAAACTTAGTCTGAGTAAAGAGAGCTTCATGAACAACAATCCACAAGATTATCCCACCAACACACAACAAGTTCGACAAAAAAATTTTTATTGATCTGAAAATTGCGTAACCTTACATGTCTGGTTATGCCCTTATTTATAGTGACTCCAAACTAAAATAAACCCTAATGGACCCTTTATGTGGACTTATATAATGCACACTTACAATTTAACCCAAATAATATAAATACACCCTAAACTAAAAAAATAATAATAATAACAATAATAAATCCAAATTTAATATCCTAAATATGATAGGATCAGATTTGTTGCCCTTTACAAGTCCCATATAAGTTCGGAGAATCGAATCTGAAGGTAGAATTAGTTATGAACTCTTCTTCTCTTGTTGTAGGCAGGATGAATAAAAAATCCTTGTAAGAGAATAATTCTGAAACATTTATGAATCCTTGGCACACTTGAAAACTATGTTGCAGCCCATTAAAGATCCTTGTAGAGTTAGGAGATTTCCAAAACAAGCTGCCATATCCTTGTAGGAAAAGAATCCTAGCCAAATAAGAAGTCCACAAGTCAAAAGGAAGTAAATAATAAAATTTGTGAAGCTTCTATTGACCAGTATTGTGATGCCTTCCCGAACTATGATTGACCTGAAATTTTAACCCAAGGTAGCATAACCTATCTGAAGATTTCATGTAACATTTCAGCCTCAGAATAGTTGTGCATTTTACATCAGAATCCAAATTTAATTGTTTTTTCATTGCCCGAATCATATCACATGTTTTTCCATGAGAAGAAGAGGTGAAAATAACATATTACAGAACCAATTCAAGGCTTATTTTTCATCTAGCCCATTAATCCTAGAACAAAAAAAAAAGGTAGCCACGCATGTTGTTTCCAAGTTGTAGTAAGATTCTTTTGTTGTCCTCACCTCATGGCTCAAAGAAGGTTGTATTGGGCCTCTCTTGTACATGGATAAGATGTACTAGGGCCTCCTTTTGATACGCCAATGGACCGTTCAATTCTAACTTGGTCGAAACCTTCAAAACCAATGCATTCAATGCCTCTTTCAATACCCTTGTCTTGGATCGAGTCATTCGACCATTTGGAACATGTAATGGTTTCTTGCTGGTGTTTCTAGGCTGGTCTACATCATCCCCTCTCTCCTCGGAAGGATTCGACCTCGAATCAAAACTTGTGTCAAGTTATATGCGGCAAAACAATACTAGAAGAAATAAAAAAATAAAAATGACATAAAGTCTGGTACTATTTTGCCGCATATAAATTGAGAAAATAAAACCTAATTAATTTGATTTGGTTTCCTTGCTACCGCCCCTTTCTTTTCCTTGATTAGCTTGGATTCCTTTGTATAACTTGGAAAAATAACAAAGCAAATTTCCTTTTTTGTTGCTGATTTAATTACTTTCCTTCCTAGGTTAGGAAAAGCACTAAATAATCCTCCCCTCTTTAGGAACAAGAGTTGGCGTCCTTCTTTACTTAATTAGAAGAATAAATTGATGACTTTCTATCCTTGTAGGATTAGGAAAAAAAAAAAGCCTAACAAGGATGGTATGGGGCCGGACACATCAGCCCCTTATTCCACACAAATTAGGCTCTTCTTGGACTTGAATTAGATCAATTAAAGGGTGTCCTTCATTCTCCTTAAATGTCCCAAGCCCCTATAGGTCCATCTTGCTCTATATGTTTTGAACAAGCCCATTCAATGCTTCTTTAAGCTTCTTAGCCCTAGCTCATGTAATTGGCCCAATTGGGTCGTTAGCATGATTACGCTTGGTCTTGGTTGCTCCTCATTTCCCATCTCTCTTCAAAAGGATTCGACCTCGAATCATCACTTGCATCAAACATAATAAGATCAGAAACATTGAAGGTAGCATTAACACCATACTCACATAGCAAATCAACTTTATAAGTATTGCTATTGATCTATTCAAGGATATGAAATGGCCCATCTCCTCGTGGCATAGCTTTGATTTTTTATGGGCCAGAAATCTCTCCTTATGCATATGCACCCAAACCTAATCGTTGGGCTGAAAAACAACATGTTTGCGCCCCTTATTGGCTTTGGTAGCGTACACATGATTTCTCTTTTCAATTTATTGCCACACACTCTCAGGAGGGTCTTCACCACCTGTGCTTTTTACCATCCTATCTAACCCTTTCATCAATAAGCGAAGGAATCAAATCCATGGGAGTTAAAGGGTTAAATCCATACACAATTTCAAATGGTGAAAATTCAGTAGTAGAATGCACACTACGATTATATGCAAACTCTATAAATGACAAACAATCTTCTAAATTCTTTAAGTTCTTTTGAATGACAGCACGTATAAGTGGTGTTAAGGTCCTATTAACTAGGTTTGTCCATCTGTTCGGGGGTGACAAGTACTTAAAAACTGCTGTTTAGTACCCAATTTGCCCCATAACACATTCCAAACATAGCTAAGGAACTTAACATCTCTATCAGAAAAATGCTCTTAGGGACCCGTGAAGGCGTATTATCTCCCTAAAGAACAAATCTGCAATGTTAGTTGCATCATCGGTTTTATGACATGGAATGAAGTGTGCCATCTTAGAAAATCTATCAACAACTACAAAGATTGAATCCCTACCCTGTTTTGATCTAGGTAAACCTAGGATGAAGTCCATCGAAATGTCTACCCATGGTTCCGTCGGTACAAGCAAAGGGGTATACAAGACATGTGGTTGAGTCTTAGACTTTGCTTTCCTACAAATTATGCATTAATCACATATACGTTGCACATCTTTTTTCATTTTAGGCCAATAAAATGTTCATGCAACACAACCAAAGTCTTAACAACACCAAAATGCCCTATTAACCCACCCCCATGTGCTTCACGTACAAGCAATTCATGCATAGAACTTGATGGAACACATAAACGACTCTCTTTAAACAAATATCCATCAAGTTTATAAAACTTTTTCAAACGCCAAAGTTTTTTGCAAGCATTGTAAACATAAACAAAATCACCATCATCCTTGTACAATTCTTTTTTGTGTTCAAATCCTAGAAATCTAGCATCCAAAGTAGATAAAAGTACATACCTGCGTGAAAGTGCATCAGTAACAATATTTTCTTTCCTTGCTTATACTTGATCACATACATAAATGTTTCAATAAATTCAACCCATTTAGCATGTATCCTACTTAGCTTACCTTGCCTTTTCAAGTGCTTTAATGATTCATGATTAGAAAGTATCACAAACTCCTTGGGCCATAGGTAATGCTGTTACGTCTCTAAAGTCCTTACCAGGCATAAAGCTCCTTGCTATATATAAGGTAATTCAAGGCTGCCCCATTAAGTTTTTCGCTGAAATGCGCAATTGGCCTTCTATCCTGCATTAACACAGCTCCTATACCAATACCTGACGCATCACATTCAACTTCAAAAGCTCTCATAAAGTCTGGCAAAGCTAAAATAGACGCTGAACAAATTTTATCTTTCAAAAATTTAAAAGCCTTATCCTGTTCATCATTCCATTTAAATCCAACAAATGTTTTCACAATTTCAGTTGAAGGTGTAGCAATAGTACTAAAATCCTTCACAAACGTTCTATAAAAACTAGCAAGTCCATGAAAACTCCTTACCTCACTTACCGATTTTGGTGTAAACCAATCTCGGATGGCCTTAACTTTCTTCTTATCTATCTTGATACCCACTATGTTGTTGATGGCGCGACAGTCAACAAACATTCTTCAAGTTCCATCCTTTAACACTGGCACAACAGAAGGGCTCGTACTCTCACGAATGTACCCCTTCATCATCAACTCATCTACTTACCTTTGAAGCTCCTTCGTCTCCTCAGGGTTCATTCTATAGGATGGACGGTTAGGAATCGAAGCTTCGGGTACAAGGTCAATTTGATGTTCAATTCCCATTAATTGTGGTAATCCACTGGGATGTCTTCAGGGAATACATCATCAAACTCCTACAACAAAGAAACAGCCGCACTAGAATCAGCAGAATCAAGATCATTAGAGTTAAAATAAGCCTCCTTATACACAAGTAAGATCTCTAGCTTGTTAGTGAAAAACACATATTTGATTTGAGCTCTTTTTGCATAAAAATTAGGTTATTTCTTTAATTTTTCCACATTATTATCATCACACAAGCTTACTTTCTTCACTCCTCGGGTTTTACCTCCACTCTTAATCGGTTTAATTAATGATTTAGGTTTAGCCAAATCTGATGGTCTTCTCTCACCATTGTCCTCACGTGAATTTTCACTCTTCCCATCCTCACACTCCTTTTTTAATTTAATTTGATCATCATACAGTTGTTTTGGAGAAGAGGTATAAGAGTGATGGTTTTACCTTCCTTTACAATAGTGAACCTATTTCTAAACCTATCATGAATTGCCTTCCGATCAAACTGCCATGGACGCCCCAAAAGTAATTGACTAGCATGCATTGGGACTACGGAACAAAACCTCATCAGAATACTTCCCAATATGATGTGTCGTGAATGATTCGAAAAATCAGCAACAATGAATCTGATGAAAATGGATAAAGGATGGGTCTGGTTGGTTGTCTTTCTTTTGGTGTTTAGGCTGGATTATAGTGATTTCAAGGTAAATAAGATGGAGGATAGACTAGAATGATACTTTGATAAGTCGATCTGGACGCCACAAAGATCAATCTAGGATTTCGACGCCACACCCTTTGTGATTGAAGAGTGATAAGTCAGGTAGGGTTCTTCACAAAATCAATTTGGAAGAACAACTCTTAATTTTGTGAATTAAGTTTCAAATTTAGGCCAAAAGTCCTTTATTACATATTCTGATACTATATTTATAATTTGGCAGATTTGGGTCTTACACTATTCATGAACATTATAGGCCTATTTCTTAGCTTTCCATCCATATAAATTAAGCTAAAATCCAAGATCTACAGCTCCAGATATGACCCAATAACTAAACAGCGTTCCAATTTGAATTGAATCGGTATCTCCTTCTAATCTTAGCCGTTTCTTTGTCCTTTCACTTTCAATAGTTAATCACATCAATCAATCCTTTGAATTGTGAGATATGCCTGCATTTAAAATGAACATTTACCATAAATTAAAGCTATCTTATATTATCAGATCTGTTATTATAAAACATGCTCTAGTTAAGGAGTTATTGATATTTCAAGTGCAAAATGATGATATAAAACCTTGATAAAAATGCACTTTTAAGTACTAATCAACTCCATCTAAACTCGTTCCTTTTTTTCAAGAATTCTGTCATAGGATCAACAATAGAGCTGAAGTCTTTCACAAATCACCTGTAGAAAGAAGCTAAACCATGGATACTCCTCACATCAGCGATACTAGCAGGTTTTGGCCAGTCGCGAATTGCCTCAATTTTCTCCTCATCAACCTTAACTCCCCTGCTAGAGATAATATACCCAAGAAACACGACATTTTCTTTACAGAAGTAACACTTTATGAGTTTCCCATACAACTTAGAATCTCGCAAAGTTTCAAACACAACTCTAAGATGCTTCATATGATCATCAAAGGTCTTGCTATACACTAGGATATCGTCAAAATATACTACAACAAACAGCCCAATATACTTCCTCAAAACATGATTCATAAGCCTCATAAATGTACTAGGCGCATTAGATAACCCAAACGGCATTACCATCCATTCATATAACC